>Ga0315913_1008339_pt1 | contig 12302 bp, 2 predicted proteins | sample MpolsnodulesMG_FD_207736 | JGI IMG/M metagenome (GOLD analysis project Ga0315913, IMG submission 207736) | Medicago polymorpha root nodule microbial communities from Los Angeles, California, United States - small nodules | ecosystem: Host-associated > Plants > Roots > Nodule | place: USA... | reverse complement strand
CCCCCCATCTTGTGGTTTTTCTCACCTTCAGTATTGACTATTTTCTCCGGTATCTAGTTAAGAAAATGAAGAACGGAGAATGATAAGGCAATAGCTAAAACCAGCTCCAAGAATGAATAACTACAACTTAATCTTCATGAGTTGAACAATTAGACATCCCAGAAAAAAATAAAGAAGATCAATTTCAAATCCGCACTGAGTTTGCCTCGACAAACTAAGTGGCATAATAGCAAAGGCAGCACATGAAATCTTAATAATATACAAACATGAAGCATGTTTTAGACCTCCGATCCAATCCAATGTGTCACAATTCTAAGGCCCCAATGCCAAATCATCACTTCTTAAAAGCTCATTTTATCATCAAGAATAGTAAGTTGGAGCAGAAAAACATGTAATCCACATTTTTTTCACATTTTTAAAATCATCAAATTCCATTTTATGGCTTTAATTTTTGAATTTGTTGATTTCACTGCCTTTCCCCTCGCCTCCTTCATTTCCCGGCGAAATCCACTACCTTCTCTGCTCAATCACGATTTTGTAAGTTTTCTCCTTCCATCACTTTCCTTTCAACCCTAAAATTCATGCTATTGTAATTTTTTCTTCTCCTTTAGTTCAGGCAGACACGAATCGTCGTCGTTCAACATGAATCATCTCATGCGCAGGTAATTTGTGTTCATAGAAATTAGGGTTTATGGTTTAATTTTTAATTCAAATCCTCTTTGTTAGAAATTTCGTTTAATGATTTCTGCTTCTGATTATGTTTGGCTCAATGGAACGATAATCCTTTTACTTCATTTCATTTTGTAGATTTATTGTCACTTTTTGTACCAGAGAAAAAAGTGGTATTTGCTTTCTTCCCTGTTTCTTCATTTTGTTTTGATGGTTTCAATTGTTATGTTAATTAATCAAAAGTTTATTTGCTTTGAAAATGTTTAATGGAGGTTTTGCTTTTGGTTATTTAGATTCATATGTTGAGAAACGTTTTTGTTTCGTAACCAAAGATGAAATTCATGTATATATTATAGATTTCTTTTTGAATCATATATGTTGTTTCTATATTCTTTGGCGCTACAAAAATTTGTGATGTTTTCTAAATTTTGTTTTAGTTATTCATAATCTTTATTCTTAGTTATTCATTTTGAAGAGAGTCTTAATAATATACATCCATTTAGAATTTTTGACAACTTTTTATTAGCATTAAACAATTTAGATAAAGTTTGAAAGAAAGCATTTACGGAACCAATGGGTTTAGTCATTTGAAGGTAAGATAATTAGTATTCTTAATATAGAATATTGATTAAGATTGTTTTTAAGTTACTAATAATGCTTTTCTGAGATCAGTCTATGTTTCATTAATGATCTAAGTTCCAAATCCCTTTGAAACTTGATTACACAAGTTAGTGCATTGTCCCATTTATGATTGCCACATATCAAGTCTATTGTGAGCTTCATTTGTCAGTTTCCGTGACTTGCTAAGATATAGAAACTCCATCAGATTTGAAGTTGTTTTGAATTTGATAACAAAAACATTGTTACTTGCATTATGGTTGTCTATTGATTGATTGAGTTGTCTGTTTTTTGGTTTCTTAGGAGAGAAAATATGATGAATATGGTTCGGACAATCAAGATTTGAAGTCAATGATGAAATGAGGTAGATTATTCTCTATTTTGTTTTAATGGTGTCATGAAATTAGATTTTTTAATGATCATATGAATTAGATTGTTGTTGTTTTATGTGCTATATTTTCCTCTGTTCCCTGGTTCCTTTGTGGATTTGTATATTATAGTTCTAATTTATTATAGTCAAAGTCAATATTATGATTCTAAAAATTTAGAGAAATTGAGTGATTGATAGAACAATAATTATTACTTTGTTATGGTATAGCTTTTCTTCTTCTAACTTTATCCTTAATCTAAACTATCGTATTTATAATTTTATATGGTTTTTACAATTTTTGTCACCCTTCATTTTTTTTGGATATATACACATGTTTTTGGATCTGCATCATTAATGTATAAATCATTGATTGAATATGTGCTTGATTGAATCTGATCTTTCAATATAAACCAAACAAACACTGCAACAAGAAGACACATGTTTTCGGATCCACAACATTGACGTCCAAATCATTCACTACAAGAAATTCATGAAATTCCTACGTAACTTTTCAAGGAAGTTGTTTCTCGTTAAAAATACGTTTTCCCAATGAACATTTTCCTCGTTATAGCAGTGTCAAGAATATCAGTACACCCTTGATTTTTTATGTCAATTTTCGAGGAAAGTATGAGGAACTCTTTCATCGCCATGCATGCAACAACAGTGACATGTGGCAGGAGCACGCATTTTCAAGCTTCATACCAAGGAAGATATTCCTTGCTAAACATGTTACATGTTAGCATTTCCCCTTTTCAAAGCATGATGTATGTCAACACTCCTGCAACCTACAATCAAATCAGCATTAAATCATTGTCAGTCAGCGTTGAAATACTAGGTCAATGTTTCCCATAATGGGTACTTTTCATATTATCACGATGGATAGCTATTTATCTTTAGTTTTATTTTTATTGCATATTTAAAATTTTATTTAAAATGCGCCAATATGTGTTGATTTTAATTTGGGTTAATATTCTTTACCCCCTGTAATTTGGGCGAGTTCCGATTTACCCCCTGTAAAAAAAAAATTAGATTTCAACCATATAATATGAAGATTCTCCACAAAACACCTTTGTAATATGAAGATTCTCCACAAAACACCCCTGACCCCATCCAAACGCTGACGTGGAACGCCACTGTGTAATTATTCTTATTTTTGTTTTTTTTAAAACCTGACACGTGTGTAATTGACACACCACTGTGTAATTATTTTAATTTTAATTTTTTAAAACCTGAAAATTAATTTTAAAAAATTTAAAAATAAGAAATTTTTTTAAAAAAACAAAAAAATTTGGATTAAAAAAGTCAGAAAAAAATTAATATTTTTTTATCAAAACATTAAAAAAAATTAGCTTATATTATTTTTTTTTTCGAATGTTTTTAAAATTTAATTTAATTTGGATTTTTTTAAATTTTTTCCAAAAGTTTCAAAATACAGTAAGTTTAGAAATTTTTTTAATTTATATATAATTTTTTGAGAAATATATATATAAAGAAAACAACCCCTTTCAGCTTTTTTGGACTGGCTATTTCTTTTCAAAAATGCCTTTAATTTTCAATACATATAACACATGTAACAAATAGATAAGAATAAATTTAAATATCAAAAAGATTTCCAGATTTTTTTTATCCTCAATTTTTAAATATTAAAAAATATTCTCAAATCTGAAACACGTAGTAAAAAAAAAATTGGAATAAAATTTTCGAAAAAAAATATGAATTTTTGTAAATTTTTAAATAAATTTGTATCCAGATTTTTAAAAATAAAAATATTTTCCAGTTTTTTTCTTTGTTGAGAAAATTTAAAAAACTTCTTTTTCGAAAAAAAATCTGTTTTAATTTCGAAAAATATATATTTCCAAATTTTTGAAAATAATTTGAATTTTTTTTTCGAAATAAAAATTTTGAAATATTTATTTCAAAATTTTCGAAAATAATTTAACAAAAAATTTATGGAAAATTAAAATTTTTTAAAATATATATTTTTCGTAAATTATAAATTTTGGAATTTTCGAAAAATGTATATTTCAAAATATTAAAAAATTTTGAAAATTATTTCCTGATTTTTTTTTTTAACTTTTACAAGTTTTTTCATTTTTAAAAAAAAATTAATTATACAGTCAGCATGCCACATAATCATATATGCACTGTCAGCATGCCACTCAGCTCGCCACGTCAGCAATTCTGCACAGTCACATGGTTCAGGGGCCAAAATCAAAGAATCTTATTTTACAGGATTGAAATCTAAACTTTTTTTTTACAGGGGGTAAATCGGAACTCACCCAAATTACAGGGGGCAAATACATATCAACCCTTTTAATTTTTTTGTTAAATACCAAATTTTTATTCAAAAGTGAATTTTACAATATTTATTCTTTTCAAATTTTTATTAAAAAAATTGAAAAATTTGAGAAAAAACTTAATTATTATATAATATAATTAATTAATGGTTTTTCCGAGGACATATTTTGTCGAAATGTGAAAAATTAAAACCAAAATTTTGTGCGGGAAAATAAGTTCTTTCTCAACTTTAGGAACTATTAATAATGGGGACAAAAGTTCCACGTAATGTACATTATTGAGGGATTAAATGTTTTTGAAATATCTTGACCCAAAAAAACAAATTGAAATATTGGATTCCAAAGAAGAAGTTCCTCGGAATGTTCATTCAGAAAAATTCAGATTTCCCTGACGTATAAGACATGCTCTTTACATAATTTTTTCATCTATCATTATCATTTTTCTCATAAAATTTTCATTCCTCCTCCTCCTCCTTCTACTTCTTATCTTCTTCGTCGATAATTACTTCATCTCCTCATCATCAACAATTACTTCATCTCTGCATTAAATTCTTATTTGTTTATCTTTGTATATTTCATTTATTATTTAACATCATATCTACCAATGTTTATTTCTTTCATTATAGTTCACCATCATCGAATTTTCTACTTAGTTTCTCATTCAACAATCATTTACTAATATTTTATTTATTTCATTTCTTTAATTATTCTTCAATCTTTGACATCAATTTCATTTTCTCTCTATTAATAATTACTCATACTATATATTTTATGAATCTTTGAATCATTTTGTAATTAATTTCAATTTAACATTTTCCAATTTTCAAAATAAAATTAGTGTTTTTTAAAAAAAAATTGAAATTTAAAAATTTTGGCACAGTAAAATGAATTTTTAATTTAATTTCTTAAAATAAAATGCATTCCAAGAACAAAGTTCCTCGGAAACGCTAGTCACATGTCAGTCTCCACTCAACTGTTAAATCTTTATTCCGAGGACATTTATCCTCATAAACGCTAAACACTTTAGTGTCAAGCGTCACAGATGGGTCAGTCTGTGCTCAGCTGTCAAATCCTTATTCTGAGGACATGTTTCTTTGGAAACAACTTTTCCTTGGATATGGATTTGCAACCAACTATTTTTCGAGAACGTCAGTTCCTCATTAAAAATTGACATTCCAAGGAGAAAATGATAATTTCCCATAAATTTTGTGCCTCGAAATTTCAGTGGTTTCTTGTAAAGAATTGATTGAATATGTGATTGATTAAAGTAGATCATTCAATATGAACCAAACAAACACCGCAACACGAAGCAAAATAAAACAACGCTGCACAAGACGACGAAGAACACAACGTCACACTTATACGACGAAATCACAAAAAAACAGAAAAGAAATAACTTGATATATTTGTGGAATTCATTTATTTATATCAAAAGAAAGGGGGAGAAAGATAACCTAAAACCATCCTTCCTCGACTCAATGTAAAAAAATGACCTAAAACAATCATTCTTCGATGAGTAATAACCTAAAATCACCCCTCCTCGATGAGTAAAAGAGAAATTGGACTAATGCTTATTGTTGGTGTTTTTATAAAAGGTAATAGTTATATTATATTTGCTATATTGTTAGTGTCATTGAAATAGATAAACATGGTTTGTTGGGTTTTTTATAATTTGAAAGTAACAAGCATCTATATTTCTACTTTTAATCAAAATCAAAATTTCATAAAAACACAGTTTATAATTTATAAACTCTATGCAATAAAAATAGCGAGAAGACGGGCGTGCTCGTCATTCAACTAATAACAATAATAGATATATATCACATGTAACAATCCTAATCCTAAATATTCAAATGCTGAATGGTGGATCCCCTGCAAATCTCCATGACAGAAATCAGCAGTGGTTGAGAATCTGAAGAAGAAGCAATCGCATAATCTTTGCTCGCGATAAAATCAATAGTGGTTGATAATCATTGGAAGCTCTTATCCATTTTTAAATCTCGTCATCAAGATCCTTCCATGGCATATTGTGAACATCCTCAATGTGGGGCTTCGGTAACCCGAATATCATATACGCATTCTTTTTAGTATTCCCTACGACTGTTGTTGTACCCATCGAAATAATTGTTCTCAAACCCGGCCCTCGCCATAACATTTGTTGTTTCCTGTAGGTCTTTGATGGTTTCTTTCTTCAACACGTGAAACATGAAATTGGGATCCTCTATCACTGACTGTGAGTGTTCAAGTTTTCTTACAGGCTCCAAAACCATTTGAATGGACTTTGAATTTCCGTGGTCAAGCGCCTTCCCACGAGTCTCGAGTTTTTCCAACCTACTACCAATATTAGTACTAGCCAGTTGTAGAGAATCCATATTAAGAACCACTAAATTTCCATCTTGGAATTCAGAGCGCTGTTTATTTTCTCTAGCCTCTATTGAAGAAAAGTATGAACGGATAATAATAAGAAAATAGCTGAAAACTGCTCCAAAAATGAATAATTTCAATTTAATCTTCATGAGTTGCATCATTAGACATCCTAGAAGAAAATATAGAAGATCGATTTCAAATCCGCATTGAGTTTTGTTCCTCGACAAACTAAGCGCCATGACAGCAAAGGATGCACATGAAATGAGACTATATGCATCTGGTTTATTATCCATTAATTTATCGAAGAAATATGAATACAGTGATGTTATTGCCAATACCACATATGTTGTATGAGCTTTGAACCAAAGACTTCTTGGGTACTGTTGCCATATCTCTGGGGCAAATAAAACTAACACGCAAATGATGAGACTGAAAACAGTGTAAAGAGTTATCAACAACATGTTCCATTTTCCAAAGAGATAGTTGAAGGAAGAACTGCAAGCATTGCAGAGCAGTCCAACAACAGCTGCAACAAATCCCACAAATCTCCACACCTTTGGCTGCATCATCCATCTCCGAATTTCGAATAGAATATACTTCATATTGTTTCGAGTGAGTAAGAATTAATTTCACAGATGGAATGAGAGTGAGACTAACCTCTTCTACTTAGTATGTGAGAAGCTATCTCTACTCTTTTACTTAGGGTGTGAGAAGCTATCTCTATTTGAATAGAAATTTTGAGGCAAGATTCCACACGTATTTTCCTGGAAAAAGTTTCAATCATTTCTCTCTACATGTTCATTCTAGTTCATAGTACATATTTATTAGTTTTGTTTTCATTCAAACTTTCATCATCTTTCAGTTAATATTATTTTTTAAAACAATAATATGAATTAGATTTTTTATTGCACTAATAAATATAAATTATGAATAATAGCTTTTATGAAATTTTGATTTTAATAAATATTATTTGATAGTGATTAAAATTATAGATACCAATATTTTGCACTATACCGCCATCCTAAAGACACAAAATAAGGACAACGTGATACATGTTATGTGCCGGACATATGGGAGAGGTCTCATTAGAGGTCGTGTACTCGACACATAGGCTAGTAAGGCATACCGCCTAAAAGACAAATAGAAGGTGGTGGTGGTGGTGGTGGTGCAAGGGGAGTTAAGCCCCCACTATGGGAAGTTAAGGCTAGAACGGCTGGCAAGCAAGATATGATAAAAGGAAACCATACAGAAAGAAGAATGGATCATTCTATTCTTTCACAAATTATACCATACACTTACCCTTTCTTGGAGCAACACTAAGCAAGGTTACAACACGTAAAAATATCAATTTTAATCTTTCTGAATGATGCCAAAATATAACATTCTTAAAAGTAAATATGTAATTTTGTTTTAAGAGTGCAATTGAAAGTGAAAAATCATCTTAAAATTATGCATTATATTCTTTTTTTAAGGGGACTCTGTATTTTCATTATGTATAATATAAATATAAATGGCTTAATAGCAGTTTTTGCTCTCTATGTTTTAAGAAGTTGCGATTTTAGTCCCTTAACTAAATAAACTACAAAACCGTCCCCTAAGTATTGATTTTTTTGTAGTTTTAGCCTCCTAGACCAATTTTCACTAAGTCAAGCCTGACATGGACGCCACTTGTGTATTTATTTATTTTAATTATTAAAAAATAAATAAAAATATATATTTGTTATTAAAAAAATATTATTATTTTTTAAATAAAATAAAATAAAATAAAAAAATACACATGTGGCATCCACGTGTGCATTGACTTGGTCAAAATTGACCTGGGGGCCAAAACTGCATAAAAGTCAATACTTGGGGGATGGTTTTTAGTTTATTTAGTTAGAGGGCCAAAATCGCAATTTTTTGAAACATAGGGGGCCAAAACTGCTTTTAAGTCAATATAAATATAGACATTTATTTTGAAAAGATATTTATTTTCAAGGGCACAAATTTTTTAAAGGGATTTATAGACCATATTATTTTGAAAAGTTATAACATGTTTGAAAAGTCTTCCGTAATAAAAAAAAACATCCTTGAAAAGTCTAACCCACGAAAAATCTCATCTCGACCCTACGGCTCTCTTAGTCCGTCAATGATGCACTGCATCTTTCTAATTATTTAGAAGTGTCCTTCCAAATACAACAACCAAACATGTCTTGTTTCAGTAAGTATAAGTCTATTTTTTTAAAATAAAAGAACAATAGTTGATTTAGAGTAGAAGATGATGATAATCGGCGGCTATCGTAGGGGGTTGTTGTATTTGAAAAGATTTTAATGTTTAAGTAAGGAGAAATTCTTGCATAGGATGGTACGTAACACGTCCTCCTTGCAAACTGCCAATAAAAATAGGACAAGTTGTTAACTTTAATTTTTTATACAACCACGCCATTATTATTTTTAATACATTTTAAATAAAAATAAAAAACCACCATCATCATCCTTTTCTGTTACAAGACTCTGTTGCTATTATTCCATTCCACACCATTAATGATGAAATTTCAATCTTCTCAATTCTCATAAATCTTAAAAGAGGCGATAATTTAAACAAAATGGACTAAGAACAACTTCTCCATTCAATTTCTCATTTATCTAACACAGCTTAACTTCCTTACGTGAATTGTTTCGAACATAAGGGTGATTTCATCTAGTGTATGCTACAACCATACACCGCCCATACGAGTTTATGGTAATCATTCAAAGTCTTTAAAGTTTAACCCTCAATTTTATATTATTTAGCACTTCTCATATCTACTATTATACACTATAGGAATAGGACAAAATCATTTCAGTGCTAACTTAACCAACAAGCAACTTGTTTTTACCCATTGAACATTCTTCAAGGGATCTCCAATCACAAAGTTTGGGTTCTCATTACCTGTCGTTTTCTAATGGCATAGTCTCATTTCCCTAAATTTCTTCCCAAGGGGTTTTATATAGGGATCCGCTTAATTCACAAATATTGACTAAGACGTCTCTAAGTCAATTAACATCATATTTCATCAAGTTTATAAAAATAAACTCGGATTACGCAATAAATTAATACAAATTGTTGCTACTAAACGACAACATGTTCATCAATAAGATAAATCTACTTATAGATTTATTTTCATTGGATTCATATCTATTTGACATCTTTGTATTATTTTAATACAAAGGTTTATCCATTCTGTAAACAATATCTCATATATTATCAAACTAATTTTCATAATATACTTTATCAGGTCTGCTTAGATAAATACTAAGCGACAACATCTTCACAAAGGGGAAAAATAAATTTATGATTAATTTTATTATACACGTCTACTTGAGAAACTTTCAGGCGATAATACCACCACATTGCGTACAATAAGTAGATTTTTATTCATGTCTACTTGAATGATTTTCAAGTGACAACAATATCAAAAGCATCTTAAAATTTGCACAATAAATCAATTGACTCATAATATCAAACACACATTAATAATCAACATTAGACGTATGTGACTTTGTCCCGCCTCATGTTATATAATGGTTTACTATTTGGAAGGTTATCACCTTTTATGGTTTCGTGTTTGTTCAATTCGATTTTCCCGACTTTAAATCATCGCAATTTTAAGAACATGTAAGTTTACTGTTCTCTCTTTTACTTATATTTTATTGATGCTTATACTTATATAAGTTGATTATTATTTGGAGATAATTCTTATGACCAATTTGTACAACAATTTTAAGGATTTATCCGCCTCATAAGCGCATATCCCTCCCAGGATACAAGTTCTTCCCTGATATGAATCATATCAGAGATGATAGAACATCTTAAATCTGATAAACACAGGAGATGCAACCCAGAATTAAAATATTTGGGAGGAGAGAAAACTATATTTTAGAGAAGAGTTGTTTATGTTGCTACTGATCAAAGGCTAGAAAAGAAAAAAAAGCTTTTCTCGTAAAAAGATTTTTTTTCAAGCAAGTAGTATCTTTGTAATGCAAAACTAAAGCCTTTATAATAGCTACTAAATTGTGAACGTTAGGAATAAAATGTAACTGCCTTTGACCCTTTGACTCAGTAAACAAGTAAATGTGCTGAAATAATAATAGTTAATTGCATTAACTTTTGAAGTAAAATAAAACCCTAAAATTACAACATAACACTGAAAGAGGAACTTTATCCCTACGTTGTCGTACATTAATATATCATTATACAAAATCATGGAACATCCCAATGTTATTGTACCAAAATTGTGAGGAAAGATCAATTAGTCGTATGATCTAAGAACTGGCAGCCGACCTTTCCTATAATTAACGAGAAACCCAAAGCAAGGAGGAAGGAAGAGATAAAGAGCAGTTAGTGGTCCATCGGACAAATCCTCCTTCTACCATGCAACAGGAGAAAGGAATGGTGAATTGAAAGGCCATGGAGTCTCACAATAACTCTGGAGAGGAGCAGCAAAGGAAATGATCCTTGAAGAAGATGAAACAAACTTTGCATGATGTTTCCTTCCACCGAGGTTAGAGATCCACCCATTAAAGAGGACGTGTTTCCTAATGAGCCCGATACCACTAATCAAAGGCCACAAGAAACTCTACGGACAGTGGTGGATCATAGTTAAGACCAAGGTGGGCCATGACCCACCCCAATAAAAAAATAAGACTATTACTTTTCTCATCTTTTTATGTTCTCGTGCGCCTTGTAAATAAGACACAAATACCTCTGGTCTTGATTATATAATCCAAACCAGATTGTTAGAGTTTTTCGGATTACAAAATCCGGGCAGATTCGATCTGTGATTTTTTGTGTTTTCTTTGATGTCAAAAGCCTATTTTGACCGTTATATAACCCCGCATAAGTTGCAAAGTAATTGCAGGTGTTTTATGAACGGTCAACAATGACCATGACACCACAAGCATTCATAAAAAAACTAAAAAGAAATCGAAGAAAATGTAAGAAAAGAGGTGAAGTACACTCAAGTAAAACGTGTTTGTGGTGCTAACCGTCCAAAAATGCATTAATGGCTCCACTAACCAATCAAACCTTGTGTGAAATGCCACCGTCCAAAAAAATAGAGGATTTACGGATTATATAATCAGAAAATCACTAAAACAATTCGGATTATATAATTCGAACAACACCGGAATGCCTATTTGGAGGGTTTTTTAGAGAGTTTTCATAGAACGTGACATAGAAAATAAATAATAAATGCATAAAAAAACAAGTGAACAACTTAAAACAACATAAACAACAAAATATTCAAGGATGGTGTTCGAAGAGGTGCTTTTGAACTCGATTTAGCTGGCTTGCCAACTGACATATTTCTATCGGCAGGCCAACTGGATCGAGTTCATAAAAACCTTTTCGGATGGGGTGGCATCAGTGGAAAGCCTGAACATATGGGGTGGTTTCCCTCCGTTGTGGTAAATTGCAGCTAACTTGGTGTTCGGATCAAAGACAGAGTTTTCAATGTTTTTTTTCTTCTTTGTGTGGTTTTTGATTATGAAAACAGGGACACCTATTTATAGAGGTATCTGGGCGTCCGGAACCACATAAATTGTTGGTGCAGTATGAACCACATGATAAAAATCATGTTTCGGATTATATAATCTGAAATGTCCCTCACCCCACGTAAGGTGCGTAGTTTCCTTCACATATTCATCAGTATCGTATAAATTCGGATTACATAATCCAGAAACCATGTGAGGAATCCAGATTATATAATCTGAAAATAGTCAGTTTCTGTGGTCGGTGGTCTAAACCACAAGCAACACATTTTCAAAGGCTTTTACTAGCATTAATGGTTGGTAAAACCCCTTTGAACACGTTTTGTGACTCAGCATTAAGTGTATTTACAACCTATGCACAAAGAAATCCTATAAATATCCTCCAAAATCCCACCATTTCTCACACCATCACACTCTCTCCTCCTCTTCCTTCTATGCACAATGTGAAGGTGAGAAAAACCACAAGAAGG
>Ga0315913_1008338_pt1 | contig 12303 bp, 2 predicted proteins | sample MpolsnodulesMG_FD_207736 | JGI IMG/M metagenome (GOLD analysis project Ga0315913, IMG submission 207736) | Medicago polymorpha root nodule microbial communities from Los Angeles, California, United States - small nodules | ecosystem: Host-associated > Plants > Roots > Nodule | place: USA... | reverse complement strand
TATGTAAGAGTACACCTCCTCTTACAATTCAACTATGTAAAAGTACACCTCCTTTTACATTTCTCATATGACTCAATATGATTTATGATGCATGGACATACAAGCAAAGACCCAATAATGCAAAACCTTCAACATATACCTCCACCAACATCAATGTAAAAGTACACCTCCTTTTACATTGATCAACTTCAACAACAATTGCATTATCAAGTATTTACGTCCACACAATCAACAATTCACAATTCAAATAAGAGTCCTCATCATATTATCAACAAACATCCACATCAATTGTCATACATATATTAATCAACATCAACTATATAATATAACTCCACGACTTCATACACTTTCTCACAATCCAAGTAAAGGAGAAAATACAACACTTTATGATAAACATCAGTTTCAACACCTAATAATCATTCACATATCCTCATTTAATCATATGAAGCTATTCCCGAAAGATTTGCAAGGTATCCGGCCTTAAAGACCATTATCGACAAGGTTCATCTCTCATTTTATAACTTTAAAATAATTGAAACAAATAAATCAAAACTAACTAAACAAGGTCCAATACCTCAACTATGTATACACTTAGATCACATATGAGTGCAGTAGAGTATACATGTGTGTTTCATCGGCCAACTTCGACAAAATCATCAAAATCACAAGTTCGTCTCTCTTTATCATTTTTCCAAAAGAATTTAATTTTCAAAGCAAAACAAGTTCCAACTCAATGAAACCAACCGTAACCATTTTTAGAAATCATATGATCAGCATACAACCTTAACACTACTCCATTCCCTTGGGAAAAACAAGTTTCGGAAAAATCGACGTTATTGGACAATTTTCAAAAGTTAAGGTCAAAATCACAATATCAAGTCCAATCTCATCTATGAGATGTTCTAGTAGGTTTAAAAGCATAAACAGTAGTTAAACAAGTAGAAAGAAGTATTTTACAAAGCTCGGATTGGTCCCCGGATGCCCGGAACGAAAATCAAAAGATGCTGAAATTGGGCTCGTTCGCTTAAGCGACGACCTGTTCGCTTAAGCGACCAAGCTCCAGTAGCTTGCAGTAGCTGTTTGCTTACCGTTCGCTTGAGTGACCGAGTTCCAGAACTCTCTGTGACTGTTCGCTTACAACTCGTTTACTGTTCGCTTAAGCGAACAGTCATCAGTTCTGCAGAAAACTTTTGGGTTCCAACCCCTTTTCACGCAAAATCCCCAATTTTGATCTCCCAATACCCAAATTCGTTCCCAAAGGTTGTTTACAGGTTCATGAACTCAAAAGGGCTTTAAAAAACACATTAAGCATGAAAACAATTGTCATTTCAACATGATTCATCAATCAACCCATTTCCACAAAACCAACAACAACAACTTAATTCTCTTCACAAACCCATGATTATGAACACCCAAGTTATGAATCGTCAACAACATTATCTCATAACAACTACAACATCAATCAAACATGAATTCCACCACAATTCAACAACAACATAGGCAATTCAACAATTAGAGCACAACTCACAATATACCCATTTTCTCATATTATGGACATGCAATTTCATCATCAACAATCCAATTATGAACAATTTCATATCCTCAAACATATCACTAACACTAGTGCACGAATTTCAACAACTAAGCTCACAATAATCACTTATCCAATTAAGCACTTATGCAAAGAATTAGAGAAAAGATTACCACTAAGAGATTATGAATGAAATCTAACCTCCTTACCTCAATAAGCTATAATCCTAACAAAAGCTTCAATTAAGCTCCTAGAATCCCTAACTCCCCTTGGTTCTTCAAGCTTCTCTCTACAACCCTCTTCTCTTCCTCTTGCCCCTTTCTCTCTCTACCTCTTCCAAAGCTTATGAAATGATGGTGTAACCTTATTTTCTTTAATGACTAATGCTTATATAGTCTCTACCCAATTGGGCTTAACCTCCTTAATGTCTTAATGGGCTCACCACACTTATAAACTAACTCCCAAAGTTTCTATTTACTAACGGTTAAAAGTAACAATAATAACGATCATTTGTCGGTTATAAAATAAATTACTACAACCCACTAGTAATTTAATAAAATAACAATGGCTCTCACTTAAGCATTAAAATAATCCTCACCGTAAAATTACTAAATTACCCTTACTCCCAAAACGACCAAAATACTCATGAGTCCAAAATGACTATAATACCCTTCTAACACCGAAATCCACTAATTTCAACCAAAATACACATAGAGGCAATTAATCACATATAAGCACAAATAAACACATTAAAACAATTAAAAATCAAATCTAGCGAAAATCGGGTTGTTATAGTAGTTGCACATGTTTGCTTATTGCCGCTACTTTTACTAATGTTACTTATTAGAGACTTCCACGTGATGACGATGATAATGATAATAATGAAAGGCCTAGTTTTGTGGGAGGTGTGCAAGGTGGAGGAGCATCTGGTAGATCGCCTCCATCGAGAATTGGTCATCAGTTGTAGGGTGGGCTTCAAGATCCTTCTTCCATGCCTTTGTATAATTAGCTACAAAATTTGTTGCCTAATAATGGAGGGAAGATGGGACATGAGGCTCTTGAATGGTTTGCTGCTCATGGAAGACCACCTTATTGAGTTGAGTTGTGTGGACTTGCCAATTATTTAGAGAGGTAGAGATCATATATCTAAAAATCAAATTTTAGACCCGTAAATTTGTCTTGTATTTTGAAGGATAGAGTATTGTGAAGAAGATTGTGAGGAAGCATGCATCTTAGTTTTGTCCTTCACGAATGCTAGATGTTAAATTATTAGTTCTTCTAGAACCATATCTCAAATTATTAGTTATTCAGAGATATTTTAATATTAATAAAAATAGTTCTTCAAGAACTATATTACACATGATGATCAAGACCAATTCATTCTTCAGGGATTATGAACATTAATACACTTTTTATTTATTCTTTGAAGCGACTTTAATTGGTCCTTACAAATTGGAGTCACGTACATACTATTATATTATGGGAATCCAAAAAAGAATGATAAGGCAGGAGGTATCACTGCAGTGGTAAAGAAGTCATGGTTATGATTCAATAACAAGTTTCAATACTTTTTTTTGAACAATTAACAAGTTTCAAAACTACTAAGTATATAGTTAAACAAGAAAGGTAAGAAGAAGAATGTCTTGTTTAATTAATTAGTCTATGGAATGGAAAACACTGATCATAATAAAATAAAACAAATGAATTTCAATTTTGTAACCGAGACTTATAAGTCACTACAAACAAGAATATGACAAATCAATTTGAGAACAAGAAAGTATCAATATTACCTCTTAGTGGAACATTAACTTTCCTTTGTACAACACTACTATTGGCTATAAAATTTCGAACCTCGTGATTATTTTTTTTTTTTTTTTACCGATAATGTGTAACTAAATGACAAGATTAAAAATAGAGAAAATGATTAAAGATAGAGAATGTGAGAATTTTTGTTTTATTCTCTTTACAAGTGTGGCATTATACTAAAATATGAGTCCTATTTATATAACACAATTGAACAAATAAATGATCAAACAAATTAAAAACCACTGACCATACATTCACCAAAAGAGTTATTGGTAGTACTCCATTTACCCTTGGTTATAGTAACCATTATAGTAAGATATATACTCCTGACATTGCAAGTTGTAGTAGTGCTTAAACTGAGGTAAAACGTTAGCTAGTAGTTACTTCTGACACATCCATTTACCCTTTTCATGATCTGGGAACTAGAGAAAGAAAGCACTGCATGTTAGGGTTTCTGAACACAAACTTTTTATGCATTTGGAATTTTGCTGTTTTTAATGAAAATAGCATAACTTATTCTTCTACTTCTTCTCCCTCCCACGTTTTCTACTTCCCTCGACTGCTTCATCGCTTTTGGTTCCAATTGTATTTGAGTTGAACCCTAAAATTGAGAAAGGGGTGTATGCAGTGGGACTTGAGAAGCCAACTCCACGATGCAACGACAGTGATAACAAACAACATCATCTGTTTGACGCGGCGGAGGTAACGAGCGTTGCCGATCATGTCGAGGAAAGATGACAAGCAGAGATAGTGATGGATTGTAAGTTTTCATGAACTACATGATCTCTTTTGTGGCGTATCTATTGTGTTTTCTATCAGATGTTTTGTGAGTAATACGAAGAACAAAGACACAGTGGTGGTGGATCATGGCAGTGCTTAAGCCGCATGAGGGAAGCAGAAAACGTGAGAGGGGGAAGAAGAAGAAGGAGAACAGTGAAAGGTTGATTTTCATTTTTAATCTCGGCCATTGATTTTTTACATGCCACTTGTCATACATCTAAGCAAGGGACTCAGAAACTGGAACAATCATAACTTCATACATGTGGTTCGTTGGCTTTATCTGCCTAGTGCAAAGTTTCTCTCATTTTATTTATTAAATTGAAATGTTGTTTATTTTTATCAAGTAATACAATGACTTAAATAATACTCCCTTCATCCTATAGTAATTGATTCTTTTGTTCATTTCATACGTTAAGAAAAATGTATAAATTACAAATAGAGAAAAATAGTTTTGAAAATAGTTATAATTAGAAGAAGAAAAAAAGTATTAATATTGCATTGAAAAATAAAATGAATCGGTTATTTTAGATTTTTTAAAAATAGCTCAATTATTATAGAACAAAGAGGAGTATCAATAAACGACAAAACCAATAAACTAAGTAAGAAAACAAATATTTTATCTCCCCATGTCAACAACAACACAGCTCACACAAACAATAATGAATTCAATTTATTCAGAAACACTTCTTCTCTCCTTAATTTGTCCTCCTCAAATAGTTAGTTAGTTTCGTGTTCTTCTCTAATTACTTCATTATTATAGCACTTTTGTCTCATAGTCTATGTTCTAACTCTCTCTCTCTCATTGTAACCAATAGAATAAACAAAACAAATAAATGAAAAAAATTAGACAATGTTTTTTTTAATCAAACCCTTTACTTGATTCTCATCCAGTAATTGCATCTAATTCTCTCTTCTAAGCACCTCACTTTCCTTTACCCTATCATCATCATTTTGAGTAAATTAGTGAGTGAGCATCTTATGTTAGGTCATCATAAACATACACATCCCTTTTGTTTTTTCAGCTCTCTTATTGAGTTTGACTTTTTTGTTTCATCCATATATCTCATACATCACAACAAACATCTAAAATCAAACAAAACTAATCAAGCTCAATTGGTTTCTCATAATCTCATAAACAAAAGCATCATCATCATCATCTTCTTCTTCTTAAGTGTAGAAATACTACAACAGCAGTTCTGGCTAATCCTTGGTGGACAATTCAAGGAGGGTTATCTGGGGTTGACCCAGGAACCCACTCACCAAGTGGTTTAAACAAACACCACAACACAAACCTAACAATCAATGAAAATCGCGATGAAGAAGAAGAAGACGATGACAACAGAGATGAACCTGGAGAAGGTGCAGTTGAAGTTGGTAATCGAAGACCAAGGGGAAGACCACCTGGATCCAAAAACAGACCAAAACCACCCATCTTTGTAACAAGGGATAGCCCAAATGCTTTAAAGAGCCATGTCATGGAGGTAGCCGGTGGAGCTGATATAGCAGAAAGTGTGGCACAATTCGCAAGAAGGCGTCAACGTGGTGTTTGTGTTCTTAGTGGAAGTGGCTCTGTAGCTAATGTTACTCTTAGACAACCTTCAGCTCCCGGTGCTGTTGTAGCACTACATGGTAGGTTTGAGATTTTGTCCTTAACCGGGACTTTTCTACCCGGTCCTGCTCCACCAGGTTCAACTGGTCTTACAGTGTACTTGGCTGGAGGTCAGGGTCAGGTAGTTGGAGGTTGTGTTGTTGGAACTCTTGTTGCAGTTGGACCTGTTATGCTTATTGCTGCTACGTTTACTAATGCTACTTATGAGAGACTTCCACTTGATGACGATGAAAATGATAATAATGAAGGGCCTAGTTCTGCGGGAGGTGTGCAAGGTGGTGGATCGCCTCCACCGGGAATTGGTCATCAGTTGCATAGTGGGCTTCCAGATCATCCTTCTTCCATGCCTTTGTATAATTTGCCACCAAATTTGTTGCCTAATAATGGAGAGCAGATGGGACATGAGGCTCTTGCCTGGGCTGCTGCTCATGGAAGACCACCTTATTGAGTTGAGTTGTGTGGATTTGCCAATAATTTAGATGGGTAGAGATCATATATATCTAAAAATCAAATTTAGATATGTCAATTTGTCTTGTATTTTGAAGGATAGGGTATTGTGAAGAAGACTGTGAGGAATCATGCTTCTTAGTTCTTAGTAATATTGATGTATATGGATTATGAACTTCTTTTTTATTCTCTTTTGCTTCTGTGTTTTGAATAAAAAATACGATTGTGGGTGTCTTTTTTATTTTATATATCTATGGATCAATAATTTACTAGTTTTATCTCCTTTACATATATATGTGTATTGGTGAGTTGCTCTTGGTTGCTTTTCAAATTTTATTTTAATATGATATCGATGCTGTTGTTTTAATGATTAGACTTTGCAATTTTGTGTTTTGAGGGGGGAATCATGTTCTTAAATGTTATAGTAACCATTATTGTTAGATATATACCCCTGACATTGCAAGTTGGAGTAGTGTTTAAACTCAAGTTAATTAAAAATTAGCTTCTTCTGACACATCCATTTAACCTTTTTATGATCTGGGAACTAGAGAAAGAAACCACTGCATGTTAGGGTTTCTCAACACAAACTTTTTCTGCATTTGGATTTTTGCTGCAGTGAATAGTGCTAGTTGCTGCCCAAATCTAAGAAAATTGTTGTTTAAATGAGATATGTTTTTTAAGAAGAAAAATAGCATTTTTTAATATGAGAAGAAATCAATTTATTCAATAAGAGGTAAACAAAATACAAATGGTATATTTACGCCAATAGCAAAATAAAAAATAATTACATATAGTACAATTGTACTCTATTTAGGTACAAAGTATTGATATCGATCTAAACTTCAGGATAGAACTTACCTTAAAAATTTGCTTAAAATAGATAGATTGTTTTTACCTAAACAATGCCTCCATCAATGATTTGACAGCACTCCGAATCCTTTGATTGCACCAAATAAAGTGGTTGAATTAAAAACCAAGAAATTTGAGAGATGTTCTTCCCTCAAAAAGGAATTGTCTTCTCCAAACGAAATTTTCGACACCAATTAAATTATTCATTTTGCAGAGGAATCTGGGGAAGTAGGTGAGTTTCTTTGTATTATAATAGACTATCGATCTCCGAAATTTATGTCAGTTTATGAAGAAATTCATCCCAATTATTATTAACTTAAAGTCTAATCGGCAGTTTATGAAGAAATTTTGTATATAGATAAAATAAAATTATAAATTTTATCAACAAAATAAAGTTCTAATAACTTTTGTGAAGAAGGTGGTTGATTACTTCCGCAAAGAAAAGTCGAGATATTACTGAATTTGGTAGAATTATGAATGTTTGTCAAAAAAATTGTTTAAGGGTTTTTAGCAATTCATAAATTTTATGTTGAGAAATTTGCTTTTTAATATTTCAATGTATTAAATACATTTTAAAATAAAACTCCCATTATAAATTTCTTACCAAGTGTTGTTAGTGTTCTAAAGACAGTTGTTATCATTTCGTTTATTTAATTATTGTTTTTAAAACTCTCGGTACCCACTTTAGTAGAGGACAAATCAATAGAATATCTCATCAATTAGTAAAGGTAGACCATTATTGACTTGTTACAAGTATTTGCACTTTAAAAGTGTGAGATGCTATTATTTTTTCAAATTTTTTTTAGGTCTTGTTAAGAAGTGGATTCAGGACACTCTTTAAGCATTTTTAATGAAAAAGTTATTTTTAAAAAAATTAAAAACTTTAATTTCCAATACAATAAATGAACAAACTTTTATAAAATTTTACCACTTTTGATGCTTAAAGAGTATCATGGAGACACCCGTTAACATTTTCCAAAAAATTATAACAACTTCCATTCGGGGCGTGCGCGCGCGCACACAGATATATATATACACACACACACAAATTAATATTGCTAGGATTAGATGCAAAAACACCATGACAGTTTTTCTTATATACTTCCTTCCATCTTTATTATATGAAGAAAACCAAAAAAATATCAAAACCAAGATAATCATTAATTATTTTAATTTTTTAATGTTTTTACAAATATACCCTTATAGAAATTTGTAAAGTATTAAATATGCTCACTAATATTAAAAAATTAAATATTAAATAAAGGCAAAAAAAACTATTTTACATAATAATTAAATACACCTTAAAAGATTGTTTGAATCGACTTTTCGTATATAGGTTAATTAATTATAATAATGAGGTGATCATTTTCCAATCAAAAATAGAAGGAAATTGCTACTTTTAGCGAAAGAAATCCAGTGAGAACTTCACGATAACTACTCCATGTATCATCCAAAAAATTTGCCCCATTAGCTCCCATGTTTTCCGGTCGGCGAGCAAGTTTATTGGCTAATTGTTGTTTCATGATCCGCTCGGGACACCTTCTCTCGGGATATATAGCAATGCTCAAAATAGAATGAGGTGATCATTTTACTTTTTTGTAATGTTTAACCTCTCAAGTTTGAACTATAGGTACTCCTAAACTAGTAGTGTATCTCGTACCAATGATCTGTATCCATTTTTAAATAAGTTTTTTAATGAAAATAGTAGAAGCCATGGCTAAAAAGTAAACCTTTGAAGTATATGGTGATAGAAATGTGGTTAAACACATGGTTAAAATGTGAATAGTATTATACTATTTTTTTTATTATAATTGATTTTTTTTTAGAAGTTCTCTTAAAAAATAATCTTTTAGAAGTTTTTTTTTGTTACGATAATCTTTTAGAAGTTTAATAAAGTACATATACCTTTTGTTTTTGAAAATTTGTTGTATTTTTAACTCGTACTTGATTTTTTTTGTGGTGGTCGGGGTTCGAACCCCAAAACTTATATATTTTATACATTGTCCCTAACAATTAAGATAAACTCACGAGGACACTCGTATTGGGTATTGTACCAATATCTTTTTTTATTGAGTCGCACCCGTATCTATGCATCATAGTGTTTAACTTAACTGTCGGCTTCTTGTAAAAAAAATCTTAACTACTAGGTTTAAATTGAACGAATAGTGAATCTCATCAAAACATAATATAATTCTCTTTTGTCGAATTATTTCAAAAAAGAGAATTCTCCTTTGTTACGTCACCTCAGTGTTGCACAATGGAAGTACTATTTATAAGCTTTCTGTGGACTGTGGAATATGTATATATCCTGTTTGTTCTTGTCCATGGTCTCAGTTTTGACCATAACTTCATACAAGTGATTCGTTGGCTTCATCTGTCTAGTGCAATGTCTCTCATTTTATTAAATTGAAATGTGGCTTGTTTTTATTTTAAAAAAAAATAATATATATCGATTTTTACCCTGCTTTTGTCTCTTTGACTCCTCTAAGGGTCGGTACTTGATTAGAAAATCAAGTTGAAACATAGAGATGAAGATTGATAATTTAGGGTGGTTGGTTTATAAAAGTATATACCTTTGATATTTGACCCTAGTTTTTGTTGGTCATCTATGTGTTTTAGTGAACTTATAAAAAATAGCATCGATGGTTTCAAATTGCACCCGCAATTTTGCTGTTGTTCTGGCCTTCGCTACGGTATCAATCCAAATTTGGCAATTCCCATCTAGATTTCTATAGTTTTAGCTATAAGCAAAACTTGACTTAACGTTATTTGATTAACCCTTTTAAAAAGAAGCTCAAGCATAGCTAATGCTCAAGGTATCTTAGAGACATGATACAGTAGTAACTTTTGAGGACTCATCTTCACATGGATTCACGTGTCATAGTTCCCAATCCTTGATTATTTAATTACATTGTTGCTAGCAACTTCGATAACACAGTAAAAAGCTAAAATCACTTTTTTTAATCATCCCAATTTTAAATTTATTAATTACGGCTCTATGCAATCTCTTTAGAGTGATTTTATTTTTAATGTTTTTAAAGATAAATATTAATATGTTAGTTGCATTCATAGAAAATGCATTGTAATTTCATCTTAATCAAAGATATTAGTTACACGTCGTGGAAAATATGCAAATACACAAGTTGAAATTTCTTGATACTTCAATTTCTTGTCCCAAGGTCAAATCTTCAACTTATGACACCCCTTCTCAATAATGCGCTTAAATATTGTGCAAAATTAAACACCATCACTTGACAAAGATGTCCTCAATCGTCAATCTCAGTCACTTCGTTAGGCAATATTCGAGACGGTACATAGCTTCAATATTTTGGAAACTTTCCTCGTTAGAAAATATATGACCCTCGTGTTGGGCCATGAGATGAAATCTTATTGGATGAGATCGATAATAGGGTTAAGAGCAACCATTCTAATGACACACAACTACCCAAGTCCGTAGTACGTACATCCAAGAAAAACTCAAACTAAAACTAAAACACCTTCATCTTCCCAAATTAAAACACTATCACTCACTCTAATTCTTCTTTATAGTAGCTTCTAAAGTTAGCCCGGACAGCAGCTACTAGTATTTCCACCGATCTCAAATGTAAGTAACAAAATAAAAAAAATTGAAAATATAAACAAATATCTGCTTCAATTATTATGTTTAATGTTTTTATTCTAATTTTATTCTCAAATTAAATATTGATTTATTTTCAAAATTCACCAAAAAATACAATATTTTATACTTCCCACCCAAAAAGGGTGTCATTGAGATTGGTGTGTTTTTTCTCATCGGTTAATGCACTTGACACACTTTACAAAAGGGTGTGTTTTTATTTTTTATTTTGTTTGCCTAAATAGTACCAAGACTAGAGGGAGTACTATCTAACGAGTGCAAATCTTGACACATATATTATCCGGTCACTATTATACTCTTTTCGGTCACATTTATAAGTAACTTTTGTTTTTCTGCATTCATTAAATAATTGATGTATCTGAAATATAATATAGTCCAGATACATCATATATTTAATGAATCTAAAAAAGCAAAAGTTGCTTATAAATGTGAAGAGAGGAAGCAAGCAAAATATTTACTCCTACATTTTAGATTTGCGGCGTATAGAAGGGTTTTATTTGAAAAGAGATAATCCTGAAATTTACAACGGAGATGTTGAAAAAAAAATTCAACTATTGAATTTATGCAATGGCATGTTGAAAAACATGTGGATTATTTGAGGTTGAATTTTTTCAACCGTTGAATGAGGAGATAGCGGGGAGGGTGTGAGGTCTAATTATTTCCTTTTGGTTTAATTTAATACAATTGGCAAAATCTTATTGGTTGTTGTGATTTTCATATTTTTATCTCATCCTAATTATTTGATGTCAATTATTTTATAGTAATTTATTTTTTTTCACCAAAATGCATTTTTTGTTGTCTATAAATAAAGACTTTGTTAATTTGATTTGGACACAGAAAGAAACGACATTTTCCCCTCTGATTTTTCTATTTAACCTCCAATAAACTCTTGTTTGTAGTTGTAAACATCTTTTTAGTGAAATGGTTCCAACAATAACCCTTTTTAACACCCAAAATTCTACTAATTACCCTTTCATTGTCCAAATCAAGTTTCTTGTGTTGTGTGCTTAGTGTATTGTATTACATTTTAAGTTTTTTTTTAAATTTTATTTGTTTTAATAATGGCTATCCCTATATGAAATAAAAGTGGTAGGGTAGGGTGTTGAATTTTTTTAAACAAAACCATTGTAGTGAGTAAAAGTTGAATGAGTGTTGAATTAGAGAGAGAAGATGATGTGGAGTGTAAAAAGTGAATATGGAGGGTGTTGAATTGTGAAACCATTATACATAATCTTAAGGTTAATAAAACACAATTATTACAGTCAAAAGCAGAGAAGTCAGTTATCCGATCAAAAGGTACAAATCTTATTAATACATAAGTTGTATAAAGAATCACAAAGTACATGAGGAGTAGGAGTAGTTTCATTATCCATCCTGTAGGGACCAACACCCCACACAATGTGAAGAATTTTTCAAAATATGTTTGAAATGCTACAATAGTTAAAATGTATTAAGTGAAGGTGAGAAAAACCACAAGAAGGGGGGTTGAATTGTGTTTTTGGAAACTTCTTCTTTTACTTCTAGATAACTGTCCTCAGGTTCAGAGTCTGAAGTAGTTCAGAGTCTGAGTGAGTTCAGAGTCTATGTGCAGCGGATAAAGTAAAGAACAGAAGAAGAAAGAACACAATCAATTATACAGGTTCC
>Ga0315913_1008333_pt1 | contig 12308 bp, 5 predicted proteins | sample MpolsnodulesMG_FD_207736 | JGI IMG/M metagenome (GOLD analysis project Ga0315913, IMG submission 207736) | Medicago polymorpha root nodule microbial communities from Los Angeles, California, United States - small nodules | ecosystem: Host-associated > Plants > Roots > Nodule | place: USA... | reverse complement strand
TCAATCTACCGGGTCATAAGCCTTCTCAAAGTCCACCTTTAGCACCAAGCATTCCTTTTTTGTTTTCTTGGAAAAATCCACCATTTATAACAAAATTCCTCCCCTTAACAAAAGCCAATTGTGACATTGAAATAATAAAATCCATAACACTTGCCAATCTTCTAGCCAATACATTCACTAGTAGCTTATATTGGCCACCTAGCAATGATATCGACCTAAACTCTTTCAACGACATCAGTGACGATACCTTTGGGATAAGCGTGACAAAATAAGCTAGTAAGCTCTTCGGAAACACCTCATTAGCATGAAATTGGTCAAACATGATCCTCACTTCATCCTTCAATAAATACCAAAACCTTTTCATGAATGCAAAATTAAAACCATTCGGGCCCAGACTTTTGTTCCCATCACCCTCCTTCACCACTCCCTCTATCTCAATCCTCGTAAAAGGCTCCACTAAACTTGCATTTTCCACCTTTGTTATCTTTTTGAACCTCACGCCATCCAATCCTGGACGCTCACCACCATCTTGCATTACTTGATTTATAAAATACTCTACCACTGCTCTCCTAACCTCCACCGGTGTTTGCGCCTAATCCCCATTAACTTTCAAATCCCTTATACAATTCCCACTTACTCTTGCCTTCATATAATTGTGGAAGAATTTTATATTTGCATCCCCTTCTTTTAGCCACTTTACTCTCGATCTTTGTATTGCCCCACGAATTTTTGTGTTATTACATCTAAAATATTCAATATTAGATCATATTTTTTACATGGGTTGCATAATATATGGGATATACCACTACTTGTTATACATAAATGGTAGTTGTTAATAAATATTACTAGTATTCATAACTAATGATTACTGCAACAATGTCGACAACAACACAATAATAGACTTTTTTATTCAATCAAACTAGTACATCAAACTTTCTTAAACAATAGTAATTTAGAAAGAAAAAAAACATATAAATAACCATGTGAAGCCTAAGCCACACAATAGGACTAAATCACATATAGGAAATAAAGATGTGAAGATTACACAATAATGACTTACAATTGTGTCTTCACATACACCCAAATAAAGTAAGACCAAATCACCCAAGAATTAAAAATTGAGACTAAATTGGAACAAATCCACCTCAAAAGGTTTGCAATACTCACACATCATCTCATTCAAGGTAGTAGATTAGGCCAAAATTCATTTTGAAGACTAGCATCATGAGGATGGCCAAATGGGACTTTCTCATCTATATTATCATTCATCACCAAATTCATAAAGAATTGCCTTTGCATGATGTCACCATTGTTCATAGTTATCCCAAAATGGTCATGCCCCATCATTGTCATTTCTTCCTTCTTGAAAGGTAGTGGTGGTGCCATTTCGAATCGGACTTCGCTCTGAGTTGGAGTAGTCATGATTTGATTTTGACTTTGAATTTGACCATTATTGTCCACTCCTTCCAACCTTCTTCCAATGTCCTTCAAATTTTGGTCAATCAACCAAGCAAGATTATTCACATCAACCACTGACATATTATTGTCCATAATTTTCCCTGCATTCAGACATTGAAACATTAAAAGGGCCATCTCTTTCTCCTTGTTGTCTTTTTGTTGCTTTTTCACCTGCTCTTTAGCCTTCATCACCCTTTGGTTCATGAAAGTCTCTTGATTCATCATTTTCTTGCTTTGTTCCATTTCAGGCATTGTCCTGAATTTTGAGAGCACATTTTGGACTCCCCAAGGGGATGGCCAAATCTCAGGTTGTGGTTCATAAGGACCGTAAACTATAGCACAAGCTTCAATTCCACAAAGCGTGCTTAGTTCGTCAATCTTCTTCAATAAACCCTTCTTCCTTTTCTTGTATGTTGCTTTCCTTGCAGCGTCATTGAGAATGAAGGCAAGTTTCACCTTTCTTCTAGTCATGGTTGTGACTGGAATAAAGGAGAACGAAAAGTGAATAATATTGTTGTAACTTTTCTTTTGTGAACAATGACTTGTTATTATCTGTATATATAGACCAATTTGATATAATTGGTTTGATTTGTAGGTGGTATTCGATGCATGTATGACTAATTTCCAACTGACATTTTGAGTTGTAAAATGGAACTTTATTGGCTTCCCATCCTTGTAGGATATAGAAAATAAAGTACTTTAATGACATTTAATTTATAATATTTACCACATTTAAAATAACATAATTGATATAGCAGGTGTGAGATGATTGAATCAAGTATCAATCTTTTTGCTATGTATCAATAAACTTTTTGAAGAAATGAATCAATAATCTTATTCTCTATAGATTCATGCCCGTACATATTTTATTAGGATTTTTTTTACTTTAGCGTTATTTTTTGGAATCACATATTTATAGTATTCTAGTAAATATTATTAAATGTGTATTTAAATAATTATTAGATATATTCTTTAGAAATCTTTTTTCTAATTTATTAAAAATAATAATAATTTTTCTAATATAATATAATATAATGAAGTTTTTTGAAGGGATAATATAATGAAGTTATTCACCAAAGTATCTTGAATTTGTAACTTTTGTAAATTATCTAATTAAAGTGGTATGGTGGTCATTTTGTAATTGTCCCTTTGTAATTTGAACTCAAAAAATTAAAATTATATGGTCAAACTCGTACCACTGAGCTAAAACATATTACTCATTATTATTGAAGCATTGATATATTAACAAGATTTTGTATATAGCTCGAGATATTTTATTTTATATATTTTTTAAAGAAATTGAGACCACTTTTAATAAATAAAAAATGATATAAACCTACAAAAAAGCATGATGTCTAAACAAGGTCAAAATCTTAACAACATAGAAAAATATAATCATCGTAAAACATGGTAGCCACAAGGAAGGGACCTTGAAGACCCTTAAGTGGAGTGCCACAAAATATTAACCACGACCATATTTAGTATTAACTACAATTATGCAGATCGTAGTAACATTACTTAGGTAGGCGTCATGAGTAATATTATGATAAAAAGTTTAAAAAATATCAAATAAACGAGGATAGAAATTGTAATTAAAATTATTAAAAAATGGTAGTAAAATTGGAAGAAAAAAAACATAGTATCCGTTTACTTTTAGGATAATCATTGATAGTGCTGGAAAAAAAAACTCAGTGTCCCTTTATTTGCAATTTATTTTAACTTTTATTTATTTTGAAAATTTAACAACACCACCCATGATTTGTGTGCTAGTCGTGCGTTGATTACTCACCATATATTAATAAAATTGCCTCATACACTAATAAATATATCAAAAACTAGTTATTGTATATTACTTATCATATTTAATAGATGACTAAGTGAACAAAGAATGTATCAAAAACTAAATGAACAAATAAGGAAAGAAAATAAAATACTCCCTCCGTCCCAAAATATAAGTAACAAAAAGAAAATCACACTTATTAAGAAAAACAATCATCATTCATTATTTACTCTAAATTTTATCAAATAAAATTACAATATTCTTAAATTACCCTTGCACTCATCGAAACCAAAACAATAAATTATTACTAGCATATTAAAAACATCCTTGTAATCCCATAATGTCTATTCTCCTTCCTAGCTCTTTGATTTTCCAATACAACTCCAACGTTAACATTCCAATATTGCACGTTTTTTTTCCTATTAAAAGCAATTCCACGCCTAGTTAATTCTACTGTAATAAATGTTAAGGGCTATTTTTGGAACATCATATTAAAATTGATCAAGCTAATTTTTTTTGCTTATATATTGGGAAGAAATTAGTTTTTTTTCCTTATATTTTAAGACGGAATCAATACTTTATATGAAGGATAATGCTTCATAAAAATATCCTAAAATACTCAATACGTGTTTAAGGATTCAATATTTGACTCGAGAATATATGAAAATCTGGTATTTGGAAGACACAACCTTTAAATATACTTTAAAACAATAACCATTTTTGCAATTATGTGTGAGTGACACATAGTGAAAGAAAAAAAATAATAGAAGAATATATTTTATGTTGATTTACTTGCATTTATCGGTTAGTTCAATTACTGATTTATTAAATATTTTAATTTTAATTTACTAGCTGAACTTTCAGCTATTTGGAAAGGACTTCAACTCGCATGGGACCTTGGGTATCGATTTATCATCACGGAATCTGACTCTCAGACAGCTTTGAATCTTATTGCGGATACTGCTCAGAATGACTTTCATCCTCATGCAAACTTTCTTTCTCTCATTAGGAAGCTTTCTTCTCTTCCTTGGTCGGTCTCCTTTAATCATACTTTGAGAGAAGACAATGAATGTGCTGTCTGGTTGGCCAATTTGGTGCTAAAAATGTTGATTTCTTGAAGATATAGATGTCTCCTCCACCTCAGCTAAATATCTCTCTGCTTGCGGATGCCTCTAGGATATTTAGACAGCAATTTGCTTAGTTTTTTTTTTTTTAATTTTCCCCTTGACCAAAAAAAATAAAATAATTTTAATTTACTTGTTTATCTACTACCAACTACTTTACCACTAGTTTTTCTAATTACAAATTCAATGTTATAATTTGTTCACAAATTGTTAAATTAATTTTTCAATGATATTAAAATATTATAAAAGATTATTGAAAAATTAATTTAAGATAACCCTTTACTTTGAAAAATAAAACTTAGTACCCCTTTACTTTATTTTTCAATGTTCACAATTATTTACTTTTAGGATAACCCTTTATTTTATTTTATAGTTTTATAGTAAAACCTTAATTACAATATATTTTATTTTCTTTCCTTATTTGTTCATTTAGTTTTTGATACATTCTTTGTTCACTTAGTCATCTATTAAATATGATAAATAATATACAATAACTAGTTTTTGATATATTTATTAGTGCATGAGGCAATTTTATTAATATACGGTGAGAAATCAACGCACGACTGGCACACAAATTATGGGTGGTGTTGTTAAATTTTCAAAATAAATAAAAGTCAAAATAAATTGCAAATAAAGGGACACTGAATTTTTTTTCCAGCACTATCAACGATTATCCTAAAAGTAAACGGATACTAAGTTTTTTTTCTTCCAATTTTACTACCATTTTTTAACAATTTTAATTACAATTTCTATCCTCGTTTATTTGATATTTTTTTAAACTTTTTATCATAATATTACTCATGACGCCTACCTGATTAATGTTACTATGATCTGCATAATTGTAGTTAATACTAAATATGGTCGTGGTTAATATTTTGTGGCACTCCACTTAAGGGTCTTCAAGGTCCCTTCCTTGTGGCTACCATGTTTTACGATGATTATATTTTTCTATGTTGTCAAGATTTTGACCTTGTGTTAGACATCATGCTTTTTTGTAGGTTTATATTATTTTTTATTTATTAAAAGTGCTCTCAATCAATATTTGACTTAAGCATATATAAAAATTTGGTACTGTCAAACATAAATTTTTAAATGATTAAGCCTTGAGCCAAAAATTGAATCCTTAAACATATACTTGAGCAATAAAAATTATTAAATAGGAATTGAGTTATCAAAGAATATTGAGCAACTAGATAATCTCAATGTGCTAAATATCATACACATGTGATTAAATGGTGAGCAATTTCGAGTTAGACCGTCAAATTAAATGATGATTTAGTTGGTTGATTCTCTTTGACTACATGTTATAACCATAATCTCATATATAGATCTTCATAGTATGCTTGACATTGCACTTGTTGATCATGTTGTTGTTTAATGCTTTATAACATATCATGTTGTTATCAAACATGCTTATACCAAACTTATGGTATTCATTTGATATCATGTTTCAGAGGATTAACTTATGTTGGATTAGAGGCTTGGATCTAGATGATAAGACTTTAGAATCTCCAAAGGTGCAACTTATGCTTGGATGAGACACTTCACTTTAGTGACACAACCGTGATAATTTGAGTGAGAGGTATGACATGGCTTGGAATTCATGAAAAACACACCTATGCTCGATTTTATTAGTAATTTGTAGTATAGTAAAATTGGTCTTCATATCATTGTTGCGCCGAAGGAACTGGTCTATCAGATGATAGTTTACACGATTATGATTCTTTTATACAATTTTTCAACAATGTTTTGAAAAGCTTCGTAAAATTAACTAATTATTTTCACAACATAATTGGATCTCAGTATGTGTGATTGGAAAATATGGTATTTATTTTGATATGTATAAAAAAACAAAGTTGTATGAAGACCTTTTCTTTTTGTACCAGAAAGTAAGGAAGTTGAGTAAAAAAATCAAAATGCACATATTACAATAAATATGAACATCTTAAATCTGTTTACTTTCTTATAAAAAAAAAGGGTCAGATTAGAAAGTCAAATAACCTTAGATGTGAATCAACTCAAAAGTTAAAAATAGACCTTTCTAAAGTAAAATGGAAATTCTCTATATGTAATAGACCAGGTCATGTTCAATTTTTTTTTTTTTTTTTAGCATAAAGAGGGTTACAAAGACTAACCATCAAGGAGCTAAATCATCACGGCTACCTAAGAAGCCTCTAACTCGCAATGCATGACTCTTATCAAGATGCGAGGAAAAAACCTTGGTATTTGGATAATGGTTGTTCAAGGCACATGGTTGATGATAAGAAGTTATTCTTATCATTTAAAAAGAAGAATGGGGGATCTTACACCTTTGGAAACAATAACAAGGCATAGATCAAAGGAAAATGGATGGACACAATTGGCAAGTGCACAAAATTGTAACAAGTAATAAAGTAGTAAGCTTATCGTTCTCTACAAGGATTGTCGTTCAACTTCGTAAGTTTATCGTTCTCTACAGAAAATGCCAACACAATTCAACTCCCCTTCTTGTGGTTTTCTCGCCTTTATGTTTTTCATCCGAAGACATCTTAGGTTGTTCTAATATATCAAACCTTGTGCCTAGATTTATATTTCCAGCAACCTTCCTCGGTTCTCATTTATTGGAAGGTTACCTAAGATTTTTGAAAAAGTGCATAAAGCTAGATTAGGCAAATGCATTTTCTAAGCAAAATAAAGAAAATAGAGATCATTGAAAGTTTGTCATAAGACTACATTCCATGATTTCAAAACTAAGAAACTACTCACTCTTCACAAGGAAGAGCATAGCTAAATAAAATAAAGAAAAAAATAAAGAAAAAGAAAGAACTATAGTTTAATGCAATGCATGTTTACAAGATAATTTTGGTGGTAAATGGTTTCAAACCAAGGAGAACCTAAGCCTATATATAGGCCGTAAGATTACAGATTCTTGCATTGCATTAGAAGTTTGAGATTAAATCGACAAGAATCATTCAAGATCCTAAAAGAAAAACAAACAAACATGGAGTTATGAGTTGTTACGGTTGTAGCCTTTCATAACGGGCGACCGTAACATTCTCTGACTTGATTAAATGATCATTAGGCTTCTATCATGATTAGGTGACAATTTTGGAACTTGATTGCACAATTTATTTTAAGAGGTGTTGCGTAAAATCCCACTTCTTGATCTTTGAAAATGACTTTAATTGTCATTTAATTGCCTTAGGTTATGGCTTGGTTAATAGGTGTTGGTCCTTTGGAATATTCTACCATATTTTGCACCACTATTTCATATTTTAAGATAAAATGTAGTAAAATGCAAATAAAGTTTAAATAAAAATATAACTTTATTTAATAAAATAATAACAGAAAATACTATAAAATATAGTGTCATCAGTGCCAATGTTAAAGTCCAGATGTGCGGTGGGAGTGGGATGAGTTCAACAATCATGTGTGGCTTAGATTTTTGTTTTTTCCCTTTTCATTCGTTCAATTTGGTGCACGCAGAGAGGAAGAAGAATAATGTGGATTGGCCCCTCAAAAACAAAATTTCATCTCAAATCGAAGATACAAATAACAACTGAGGGAGGGGCGTGTGAATAAAAAGAGAAGAATAAAATTATGAAAAATTAGGCCCTCAATGTTTTGAGACTTAATGCTATGAACCTGACTGGACTTTCTTATAAACGAACCTGCATAAAAAGGATACCATTGTTTAAATTATAACCTTCATATACAACATGATATTTAGGTCCTTTAAATGTATTGTGTAACACCCTAAACCTCTCAAGCAATAAAACATGCAAATAAATAATTATTTCAAAGAGTTTAGATGTTACGTCTACATTTCTCAAGTATCATGCATAAACGGTTTTCACAAAACTTTGCAATGGAAGACAAATATACGAAATCATCTCAACAACATAAACAAATCTCCAATAATCGTGTCATGATATCATAATACATCACCAAAATAAAAATCTCAATCTCAAATAAAAATGAGCAACAATCTCATCCAGACAAAATCACAAGCCTGACACCCTAATCTGACCCCTAAACCAGACTCTAGACGAAAAGAAAGGAGGTAGCGTCACGCTATCCTCAATCAACTCACTATCAAAGCAACTCAATCCTGCAAGTCGCCTACCCATTCATTCAAATAGGCATGCGGTCAACCAAACAACCACGGGAGGTTAGATTATATTCCACAAATAATATATAATCAAATGAAGTAAAACAATATATTCATTTGCCAAAATCAATAAACCCTTAATTAAATCATTCAATAATGAAACTCCGTTTTCAACATTATTCATCAAGCACGCAAGAGTAATAAAGCAACATATGCAAGTTCACCTATTCACATACACACATCATTCACCAGATTTCACCAATGCACATAACCACCAATTCATATAGTCAAACATGAAACATTTCACCAACCTCTAATGCATGCAATGTTCTAGACTCTTCTAGATTCATGTGGTACCAATTGGATTCCAGAGATAATTTTACTGTTTTGAATCCACTAACGTAATAAACATCGACAATTACGTTCTGCAGAAGCAATGTAACAAACATCGGAAATTACCTTCTTCACATCTTCACCAAGACTCAACATGACTATAAATGCATGGACTTCCAAGTAAAGACTCGACAAGGCACAAATCACCAATTTCATATTATAATTTGCAGCATCATATAATATTTTCACCAATTCATCAATTGCATTATCAAGTACTTACATCCATACAATCAACAAGTCATAATAAAACAAAGAGTCGTTATCATATTCACCAATCAACAATCATCACTATGAAGAAACACATTGATTCAAAAACCACCAAATCGCACAAAGACGAATATTTCACCACATTATGATAAAAAAAATTAATACACCAATCAAACATTAATTCATTCTCAAGTCACCATGTTATCATGTTTACAAGACCATTCACAAGTTATAAGATCATAAAGATTCATTTCGACAAAGTTCGTCTATTTTTACAAAAACGCCTATTTTCATTTTCAACAACAAAATGAGGTTCCCAAGTCCTTACACATCATTAAAACATCTTCACAAACTACCTAACATATTATAAAATCAATCAAAGCCTTTTCGTTTCACAAAGTTCCTTTGCTTCGCCAAATTTTCAAAGTTCGTCTCTTTTTAACACATGATTCAAAACCAAAACAATTTCAAAGTAAAAGCCATGTTTAAACACTCTTAGAAGTTCAGTTCCACTTCAATTAGGTAGGGTTAGGTGCTTGGAACTCATAGGAATGCATTAGGATCCTTAAAAATGTGAAAAAACGGGTTTCCGAACATCTGCGCAGGTGGCACGGTTGTGCAGACCAAGTGCGAACCAGCCACACGGTCCGTGTCAAGGACACACACGGTCGTGTGGCACTGATAGCACATATTTTTTGATTTTCGTTTTCTCTCCATTTCAAGAACGAAATTCCGATCGTCGATCCGTTTTCAATTTCGTTTTCTCCCACACGTTCCAATCACTTAAACCTATCATATTCTACTGTAAAATCATGTTTCCCTATCTCAAAACAACTTACTCCAATTCTGTCATAATCACATATTTTCCAAAAACACTTAAAACAACTTTTCATTCAAAACTCAATTCTCTTCCAAACAATCCCACACCTGAAACTTATAGTTTAAAACATAAACTTCATTCAATCTAACTCAACACAACAACATCATCAATTCATTATAATTCATCAAAATAAAACTTCACAATTCTTGACCCATTTTCTCAATAATCAACAAAACACCATTGAAACTTCATAAATATCAATTCAAATTCATGAATTCTCATCAACAACACATACCCAACAACAATTATCACATATTCATCATGAATTTAACATCAAATAACAATAACATCATCATTTTGAACATTTTAAGCTAAAACTTCAACATAGTCATTTCAACATAATTAAACCATGACATTTAAGTACCCACAACAAGTTTTTAACAAGTATCACATATTCAAAATCATCACTTAACTAGGAGCAAGAAAATCAACATTCAAAATCATCAAAATCATAATTCACACAAAAGCACTGATACCCATAAGTAGAAAAAGAAAATTATAGCTTATTTAATGAAATAGTTCTAGCCTCCTTACCTTTAGCCTTCAAATTCTTCTAGCTATGACTTCACTCTCCTCTTCTAGCTCCCAATTTCTTGCTTTCCTCTTCTCCAAGCTCTTCATATTTTATTCTTTTATCCTTCTCTCTACTTTTTCTCTCTAGCCTCTCTAACTTTGTGAATTGTGAAATGTTTCTAACCCTAATTTTCCTTCATGAGTTAAGTATATATATACTACTCTCCAATGGGTTAGGTTTCTAATATTCACAATATGCCTAAACTCTTACTAACAAATTCCAAAAAATTACTACTCACTAACTTGTTAAAATATCAAATAATCACCATCTCAAAATAATTACCTCAACTCGTTAGTAACTTAGTAAAAATAATTATTCTCACTAAAGCATTAAAAATAACCTTCCCACCAAAATTACTAATTTACCCTTGCTCACCAAATGACAAAAATACCCTGAGCCTTAAATGACAAAAATACCCTTCTAGGCCAAAATTCCACTAATCCCAAACTAAACACACACATAAACAAATAAGTACATATAAACACATATAATAAATAAATAAAATAATTCTAGGTAAAAACGGGTTGTTACGTATTACAGCAAAAGCTCAAACATCCTTATCAAAACAATATCAACATATTCACATGACAATTCAAAGTAAAAAAAATCAGAAAACTTTCACACATGATTCTAAATCAACATTTCTTTATTTGTAACTCGGTTGAACCTAAAGTTATTTCATAATTAACAACTAATATACTAATCACAATTTTTGCTCCTACCAAAACCAAGAATAGAGATTTTGGATTGAATTACACAATTTTTTTTGAATTAAGGACTTTCGCAAACTAGGGGTGTTACACTCCCACTATTAGGTGTTTCTACGAGAGTAGCATATCTCTCACATTATAAAAAAAGGGTCATGCTAACCGGTGCCCCCGGGGCACTGGTTAAGCATACAAAAAAAGGAATTTATTACCATAAAAGGAAAGTTTGTTGACTTATTTATGGATTAATTACACAGTTTTCAATGCAATAATTACTATATAATTTCCCTTTTTAGTATCCTTAACCAGTGCCCCGGGGGCACCGGTTAGCATTTCCCATAAAAAAAACACGCACAAGGGGTTATCAAAGACACGTTCTCTACTCAACCTACACGGTTTGGTATTCGTAGATGACTTAATTGTTAGAGTCTTTGCAAGTATTCCATCCCACTCGACGAATTATTTCTCTTAGACATTAGGGTAGAGCATCGGGCGGGTTCGGTCGATTTCGAACCAAAAATCTCAAACCCGAGCATTATCGAAGACCATTATATCTCATTCATCTCCGACCGTGTATGAGATCATAATAGTCAGGTAACATTTTGGCGGGTGGTTGTGCAAAATTAGTCTATTCATGGAGTTTGGTACAAGTGGTGGAGAAAAAAAGCTTCAAGTGAAATGAGTAGATAATCACACGATAGTTTTATGCACATTAAAGAAGCTTGTAACAATGTTTGGAACTATGAAGGAGAGGAAATTTTAAATCGCCAATAATGATGGTGAGGCATGACGAGAGCACAATGAAGAGGATATTGCAATGTTATCTCATTTAATTTAAAAAATCGTGGAAGAAGATGAATAGTTCTAGTTCTCTTTAAAAAAGAGAAACAATATTTTTTGTAATATTAAAAAATTTCAACTTTCAATAGTGTGTGGGATGACTGATGACTAAATAAGGGTCAGACTATTTGCATAAAATAAGTGAAAACTTTATTGAGACATGTATTACAACTGCGGACGAAATCAAACCACACCTAACCTAGTGACTATTACATTGCAATCATGACTATTATTTATTTAATGCATGAACTTCGG
>Ga0315913_1008330_pt1 | contig 12311 bp, 7 predicted proteins | sample MpolsnodulesMG_FD_207736 | JGI IMG/M metagenome (GOLD analysis project Ga0315913, IMG submission 207736) | Medicago polymorpha root nodule microbial communities from Los Angeles, California, United States - small nodules | ecosystem: Host-associated > Plants > Roots > Nodule | place: USA... | reverse complement strand
TGTGACTCAAAGAACAAAGTGATTCTAAGAAAAAGTGTTTAATCTTGAAGAATTTATGTGCAATGAGTTTTTGAGACCTAGAGAGAATAGTTGCAAATGATTCAATAATTGAGATTTATGAGGAGGATACTATATAGAGAGAGGAGAGTGATAAGACTGAATTTTCGCACAAAAACAACTGAGTGAATTGATTCATTTAATGAGTGAATCGATTCAGACCATATAAGACAAGACTGAAAAAGGGGAGAATATGATGAAGAATGATACGTGTCAAAAATGATTTGAATCGACTCAAAGTGTCCAAAATGAGGTTTGATACGATTCATTTCAAACATGAATCGATTCATACTAAGTCAGAGAGTTTGATGAAACGATTCAGACATATACGATACGATTCATGAATGAATCGATTCAATATTCAGTGATACGATTTACATGAAGTCAGAGAGTTTGATGAAACGATTCAGACATATATGATATGATTCATGAATGAATCGATTCAATATTCAGCGATACGATTCACATGAAGTCGGAGAGCAATATGATGTGTTTCAAGAACCTGTGAATCGATTCAGGTAAAGAAGACACACCTTTTATAAGACACATGATGCACATATTTACAAGGAATGAAGTGAATCACTTTGTTCATGAATGCTTGAGTTGCTAGGGTGTTTTTATACATTCTAAGAAACTATAAGCAAATCAACAAAATAAAAGATAAAGTCATTTTGACAAAAACATCATCAAAACTATAGCTAGAGGCTTCAAATATAAGGATTATATATATATGCTAGAAATAGTTTTAAATAAGAACAAAGATTATTTTGTTCTTTCGTATTTTCTGCAGCCCAATTTAATACAAGGTCAAAAGTGATGTCAAATTAGTCTTTAACATTTTCATATTGAAAACAAATAGTCCCTCTATTATAACGAATTAAAGACTGAATTGGATCCTTTGTAAAAATGTCAAAGGACAAATTTGAGTATTATTTTTATCAGAACTGAACTGAGAAAAAAAAGTGAATAACCAAACTATATCTTTATTTATTTTTAAACTAAATCAATAAAAATATGCATGAATGAACCGTACCTTTTGACATTCTTTCTAGGATATTTCATCTAGCCAACTTTTATCATTTGGTGGTCAAGCTAGGTCTTTTATTAATATTACATTAAAAAGTGAAATGAGAAAAATATCTCGGTTATTTTCAAACGGAGAGAGTATATAGGCGCATAACTGCAACTCTGTTTTATCATTATGTGATGTGATGTGATTACATATTTCTTCTACCATGGACAAGGAATAATAACCAACATTGTTATACTAAGATGTTGGTAGGTGTGGTTCTTAAATAAGAGTCAAATTGTTAGCAGTAACTATAGGCTATATGTTCCCATGTATTTTTCCATGCTTGGCCATAACAAGTCTTTTCACCCACATGGTTTGGAGTAATTTGTCGACTGCATTTATAGATATGCTTCCTTTCACTTTGTCCCCCTTCTTAATTTGGATGACCAATAATGTGCCGAACATTGTTAGAAAGTTGACTATACAAAGCAAAGTTTTGGAATTATGTTTCTATTTGATTATTTTGTGATAACTTTTGGATGACTCTCTCTTATCATCACTCTTAGTATAAATATCACTACTCTTTTCAATCAATCGAGTATCACAATCTTTGTAAAGAGTAAGGATTATATGGACGATAATGTTCTCTTTCAAGAGTTTTAATATTGTCCAATGTTCAAATTTGAGGTATATAATCTGGTTAACAAACAAAGGTGTTAATTGTTGCAATTTCCTTAAACTTTTAATATAATTATACTCGAACTTTTGCTTTGTACAAATTTGTTTTAGTTTTATTTGGTTACAGGGGGTAAAAAAGATTATTGTGAATCATTGTGATGAAAATAAAATAAAATGCATTATAAATTTCAAGAAACAATAGAAATAATTCTTTTCACATTTTCATTGTTTCCTAAAACGTAAGACAATTATTCATTTGAAGGATCTCTTTTCTCATTGCTGACAATAACACAAATTCTAAAAAAATTAAATATTTTTTTCACAAAGTAAATTGTTTATAATCTCTTTACAAAGATCAATTAAGCTATTGTTTGTTTTCTGGGTGTTAATGTGAGACGTGAGTGTCATATGAATTATATAAGAGAAATGCTAGCAACACTCATTCTAACACACACTCTCCAACACACTCTCTTTGATTGGTTAAAACTCACATGGGTCCCACCAAATCATGTAGATCCCATATAAATTTGGTGGATCCCATGTGAGTTTTAACCAATCAAAGAGAGTATGTTGAAAAGTGTGTGTTAGAATGTATGTTGCTAGCATTTTTCGTTATATAATCCATAAAGCATAAAACACGTTAAAAAACTTCAATGTTTTTTAAGTTTTATAATTTGAAATTGAGTACGCGAGAAGGTTGGAGGGTGTAAACAGAAACACTCAAATCTTTTCTTTTGTTGGAGCTTTGAATACTAATGGGCCAAATTCTCCACAAGGGTCCAACTAAAACAGACCAAAACACTAAAAGAGCGACTTCTTCTTTTTCCACCCTATTGATTTTTTGTGCACCCTATACAGTATGTAATATATAATCCAAACGATATAAACACCCCATAAAAACGTTAAAACATTTCAAATTTTAGAATCCGAATAATGTCCAGGGAGGAAAGTAATGGCCTAAAAGAACACCAAGCTAGTGGAGAGAATATGTGTAGAGGAAAATTTTCCCCCACCCATACATTTATACTCTCACCCCTACATGCTTAGGTAGCAATATTTGATAAATGCAATTGTGAAAGCCATGGATAGCTAGAGAAATTAGAGAATTTCTCTTCTCCTATTTAAAGTTGCTCGTTCCCGTAAAAAAGTTGAACGTAAATTAACTCACTTAGGTGCATTTGTCGGCGTGAGTTAACTCACATTGAACGGAAATGAGAAAAAACAAATGAGAGAAGAGCAATTTTCAAAAAAATTAATCATACATCTCAGCATGAATGGGGGTTTCACGTAAACTCATCCCCAATAACATTATGTTATCTTAAAATATAATAAAGGTGGAAAGAGCAAACTTTTTTCTCTCTCTTAATCTTCTCCTTCTTAGAGGAAGGGCCCTAAGTAATCAGAAGATTGACCAGGAGGTCAATGAAACTTGTGAATAAAGTTTGATTTTTGACATTTCTTGACGAGCATTTTATGTCCTCATCAAAATTTAAAATTAAAGATCATCGAATAGGGGTTTCAAGTAACCAATAAATGAAAAAGAAACCTGGTTCAATATTTTTCTCTGCATATTCATTCTTCAATTTGATGGATTTATGAAATCTTCAATGAATGTCGTAATCTTATCGATCATATGCCAAGTGGGTATACAATTTACATGTCCATAAACAAAATTGAGAATCTAACAACAAAATGAAAGGAAATTTGAATGTAACAGAATACAAAACATAATCTAAGAAAAGATTGTGCAATCTAGTAGCGTATCATCACAATTATGGTTGCATCAATCATATTTGTCTGAATTTTGTGCAATATCAAAATTCATAAGGTAACTGCCATAGCAGTTTAAAACCAAATGTGATTTCTAAATACACACAATACAATAGTAATTTATTTGCATCTACAATTTTCATCTACTTTACAAACATTACAAAATTCAATACAATTAATTACAAAACAATCTATAATTCTACAAAACTATAATGTTGCATTTGATTTGAAATTCTGCACAATTTCTTCATCGGCCGGGCCGATCCATCATGAACGACGTTGTTCTTCTACCGGAGAACTGTTTAGAAGAACTCTCTTGTTAATATTAGCACTAGCGGCAAGTCTTCTAACGCCTTCAAATTGGAAAAAATTGTGTACCCTTCGAGCAAGAAGGACACCAAATATGGTCCCTAATGAAAATGTGAAAAATGTCTTCAACATGTTTTGTTGGTTCCTAATTAATTTCAAACTTTAGGGAGAAAACACAAATGGAAATTGGGAAACTAATGGATTTCAAAGAGACCCTTATGAATTGATGGTCAAGTCTTAAATAATGCACCAAGTTGAAAATAAGAGGTTATTATGTCCTTTCTTCCCGTCTAACCGCATGTTAAATCTATCCGTCTCTTAATTTAAGATAAAAAAAATTGGTGGTATTCTCATAAACTGTGAAGCCTGGATTCGAGATACGATACGGATACGATACTGTACTGATACGCTGATACGGAAAAAATTCAAAAATCAAGATACGATACGGCTGGTATACATTAATAAAAAAAATTATATAATTAAATGTAAAATATAATTATAACCATTTTTTTAATATGCAAATATATTAACAAACAAAAGAAACCAGTCATAGGCTCGTAGCACATCAACATAAATATAAATAATATTGACGACTAAGAGAGTGATGATTAGTCAATTACATACACAATATATCCCAAAAAGAGCACAATCAGTGATATACTATATCCAAAAGGAACATTGTTAGTGTTATACTATATCGATCCAAAAAAGAAGCACTATATCCAAAAAAGAACACATTAGTACTCAAGAATTAAGTTATTTTAGTTAACATTAATTGGGGAATATTGGGGCAGGTACCGGTGCAGGATAATTATTGGATACTCTCCTGATACGTATCGGGAAGTATCGGATAATTATTTTCTAAAAAAATAAAATTTAATCTTCGGATACTCTCCTGATACGTATCAAAAAGGTATCGGTGCAGGATACGCAGGGAATACGATACGTCATCTATTTTAAAGTATCGGGGCTTCATAGCTAATGAGACATGCACTCTTCTCTTATGTTTTGGAAAAACTACCATTTTGGTTTTAAAGTGTAACTTGCTGACACATTTATCATTAATCAAAATTGCAAACACATCTACAATTTGGTCCTCAAACATGGTTTTAGGTAATCAATTTTGTCTTCAAATGTGTTTTTTATTGTCAATTTAAGTGTTAAAATTACTAAGAAAAGAAACGTTATGGAGTGTTTGTAATCTCAATACATGTAGAGATTATATTACTATAGTAACAACGGCTCACATATTTAGAGATCAAATAAGATATTTGTCATTATGTTTTATTGGATTGGGTCGGATTCAATACAAAATTAGAAATAAAAAATATTAATACTTATATAAAAATAAAATAAAAAATTATTCTTTTAAAGATAATTGTTCTGGACTGGTCAAAGACCTGTGTTTAACTACTTAGACCCAATAGCAAACCAAGCCCAAATGTTGCATTTGGAAAATTACTCGCAACACACCCCTTCCCCGCGAGGGGGTGCTCGGAACAATCGAGACATGTTCAAACGAACAGTAACGTCTCTTTTCCCACGTTCCCGCGAATATCTCACCAACGGTTATACTTCTTACAATTTCGTAACCGCCGGATACACGTGTGCCTCACAACGGCTCTGCATTCACCCACCTCTATAAATAGGAGGCTCCTCGCAGCCTCCAAGGTAGAATCTCTTTCACTATCAAACCCCTCATTCAGAACTCTATTGACTTGAGCATCGGAGTATTTGCAGGTACACACCCCCCATTCGGTCCAACGCTCATCGGAAGTAAAAATCGCCTCCGTGAACCACCTCACTCAACCTAGCACCGGCAACCACCTTCTGATCAGGTACGATCAATGGCGCCATCTGTGTGAAATAATAAGCTATCCCCGTTTTTACATACAAAAAAGGAAAGCTTTTTCATACAAAACCATGGTTGTCGATGGTGCTACACCACACATTCAGAGCATCGTCCAACGTATAAACCAGGACGGACGAACAACTTCTCCATCTCCTTCTCAGAGCCCTCGAAGAGGAACCACCCCAACGAGTGTTCATGTAGAGACCCCATTGCAAGACCGGCCACTCTTTGGCCCCCAACGGCCCGAGGAGATGGTCGATAGTACCATGGATTCCCAAATCAACCGCTTACTCCTCATTGTCAAACATCAAATCACGTTGGCCGAGGAACAAAGCAGAAGGATTGCCGAACTTGAGAAATCAAAGAGGCAGCTGATCTAGATCCGTGACACTCCTTCCCCACCCCGTAGTAGAAGGGGAAGGAGCCCCCGTCGTTCCAGATCTAGGTCCCTAAGACGCTCAGACAACATAAGGTCGCTTAGACGTGGACGGAGGTCACCAAGGAGAAGGTCCCCAAGGCGGTCTCCTCCGCAAAGATCCCCATCAAGGCGAAGCAAACGCTCTTGGTCCTCATCTTCCCCGTCAAGTTCTGAAGGAGTGGGGAAAAAAGCCCTTACCTTGGCCGCTTTTCTTCCTAGTGCAAAACTCTATGCCTCAAATTCTCCAGCTAAAATGCATACACAATTCCTCTCGCTCCAGACATATATTAGATGATCTTACTGCTTCACTAATGTACGATCCAAATCTTATGACTTACACCATTTTGAGAAGAAATAACCGCAAGAAAATTGCTTGAGGGGTTGAAAAATGGTGTGGATGGAATATTAAATGATTATGAATACGGTGTGATGTTTGTAGTGGGTAAGATTTTTGCGTCTAGTTTACACGACATTTATGGGTCGTATGGTTGAGGAAAGGAGATTTTACGACTTAACATTTTTTTCTGTTTGGAGAGGAAGGTGTGAACAAAGGAAATAAAAAGTGTGAATTTGTGAAAGAAGCAAATGAGATAAGCGTACAAAAGAGACAAAGAGCTACAAACATGCTTTAATCTCATTCAAAGCATCACCTTAAGAATGACATCTAATTAATTTGTACAATCAATTTCTAACCTTGACATGAGAAGGATCACAATGAATAAGGTTGACTATGATTTTGGCTTACAGCAAGGCTGGACATGTGAGTCAAGAGATAGAAACAATCCTAGTCTTAATGTCTTTGGAAAAACATCAATACCAAAGATTAATTTGTATCCTCGCACATAAAATTTAAAATGGAATATAAGTTGATAGGAGAGAAAGATGAGTTGGTCGTGTAGTCAAAGGAAGAGAATTGTAAATCAAATTTCAAGGCAAAGACTCTCCTATGATTTCTACTAATGTTGATTGAATAGCCTAAAAAAATTATATGTAAATGCATGGATGCTTAAAGGTTGTTAGTATTTCTCAGCCACTACAGAGCAATTAGGAGGATGGACTGGGTAAATTGCAACGTGTATTTGACTATCTAATTAGGCAACAAAAGAACGTGTAGCATTAATATGACTACGTCAAAATAAAAACCAATTGCTAATTTAATAATTAACTTTAAAATAAATTACAAATAAAAATGCATTATTAAATGAGTAGAAGAAAAAACAAATATTGCAGGGATGATTAACTTATTTTTGTCACACAAAATTAATTACTAAAAATAAAATAGATGGAAAAAAAAATTCAAATTAATTAATCAAAGCATGAAATGTCAAGATATTCTTAAATTTTTCACACATAACAATATATTGCTGAACAACTAAAAGACAATTTGAGGATATAATTTTGAGCGACATGTATAAAATTTTGGGATCTTACACCACTTATCAATGCAGGATGAACAAGGTTTACAACAAAGAACTTCAGGGCGATACTCTTGAGGTATACATGGACGACATCATCGTCAAATCCAAAACAGAGATCGATCATGTCGGACATTTCAAAAGGGTATTCTAGCAAACCAGAAAATACAACATGAGGTTAAACCCTGAGAAGTGCACATTTTGGGTTCAGGCGGGCAAATTCCTTGGTTTCTATCTAACAAAACGAGGAATCGAAGATAATTTGGACAAATGTCGAGCATTTACAGAGCTCCCAACACCCAAAACAAAAAAGTGCATCCAAACACTCAATGGGATATTAACCTCACTCTCTTGTTTCGTCGCCAAGTCCGCCCAACACGCGTTGCCCTTCTTCAAACTGTTAAGAAAGAAGATGACGTTCGAATGGACAGACGAATGCGAAAAAGCACTCAGACATCTCAAAAACTCACTCTCCCGACAACCGATATTGTCTAGACCAGACAAAGGTGAAACATTGTACCTCTATCTCTTTGTCTCTTCTAAAGCGGTCAGCGCCGTCCTCATCAGGGAAACACAGGAGGGCCAGAAACCTACATATTTCACCAGCAAAGCCTTACTAGGGTCGAAAACGAGATACCAAAAAATAAAAAAAGTAGTTCTTGCCCTAGTAACTGTTGCTCGAAGGTTAAGACAATACTTCTTGGCACACACCATTGTCGTCATAACAGATCAACCCATAAGACAAATTTTGGGTCGTCCCGATGTTGCCGGAAGAATGAGGAAATGGTCGCTCGAATTATCAGAATTCGACATACACTATGAATCACGAAAGGCACTCAAAGCACAAGCATTCACTGACTTCATAGCTGAGATGACCTTCCGGGACGAAGAGAGCAAAAACGGGATCTGGACCATCTTCGTTGATGGGTCATCCAATTCCAAAGGAAGTGGAGCAGGCATAATCATTGAAAACAGCGACGGGATTGTAATCGAATTGTCCCTACGGCTATCTTTCGCCATGATGAACAACACTGCAGAATATAAAGCTTTCCTAGCCGGACTACGAGTCGCTAAAGACATGGGAGCCAAAAGAGTCAAAATCTGCACAGATTCACAACTCGTAGCCTCTCAAGTCACCTGCAAATTTCAAGTCCACGAGGAACATTTGCAAGAATATGTCATGTGGGTGCAAGCCAAAATGAAAGAATTCGACTATGTCGACATAGTACATGTTCCCCGCGAACAGAACGCCAGAGCGGACATCCTCTCCAAACTAGCTAGCACGCGAACAGCTAACGGGAACAAAACTGTAATACAAGAAGTCCTTACAGAACCCAACGTTCAAAGGCAAAAAGCTCGCCTTCACAAAATCAACTCGATCTCAGAGATCCAGGATTGGCGAGGACCGTTAATCCGCTACATCTGTAGCGGTGAGCTCTACAGATCCTCACGAGAGGACGAAGCTAAAACGAAAAGCCTGTTCTTTACCTTTGGTGGAAGGGGTCTTATACAAAAGAGGTTTCAACATTCCACTAATCAAGTGTCACGACGGCATATGCGGGCAACACCTTGGTGCAAAAGCCCTCGCTAAGAAAGTCCTACGAGAAGGATACTTTTGGCCCACCATTCTCAAAGACGCAAAAGACTACATTACTCTATTTGGTAAGTGTCAGAGACATGCAAACATGCATATCACTCCACCGGCCGTACTCACATCGCTAACTTCTCCTTGGCCTTTTGCATGGTGGGGAATCGATCTTCTAGGAGCATTTCCTAAAGCCACCGGACAACTAAAATACTTAGTGGTGGCAGTAGACTACTCTACAAAATGGATCGAAGCTGAACCCCTAGCAAAGATTACGGCAAAAAACGTGCTCCGATTCTTCAAAAGGAACATATTAGCAAGATTCGGAATCCCAGCACTCTTAGTCTCCGACAACAGAACTCAGTTTGCCGATCGCAAGTTCCATGACTAGCTAAGGAACTTAAACATAAAGCAAAGCTTCACTTCCGTCGAACACGGTCTAGCGAACGGTGCCGCCGAAGCAGTGAATAGAGTAATCCTACGCGGAATACGAACGAGGCTTGATGAGTTTAAAACCGGTTGGGTTGAGGAACTTCATAAGGTCCCTTAGGCCTATCGAATGACTCATCACTCGACGACCGGCGAATCACCTTTCCAGATTACCTACGGTACATAAGCGGTCATCCACGTTGAGGCAAACGAAGTCAGTTGGTGGACAAGTGCCGACACAGATTTCAATACCAACACAGCTAACCTACGCGAGGAACTCGAGTTCATAGACGAAATAAGAAGTGAAGCGTCTCTAAGGGAGGTCGCGCTAAAACAAAAAATAGCCACCCGACACAACAAAATAGTCATCCAACGAGAATTCGAGGTTTGTGACCTCGTCCTATGAAGGAATCAGAAAGACTCTAAACAAGGGAAACTCGCTGCCAACTGGGAAGGACCCTACAGAGTTATGATAAAAACTGGGACGGGGGCCTATGACCTTGAAGATCTCACGAAAGGACCTGTTCCTAGAACTTGGAACGCCGAAAAACTTAAAAGGTAATACACCTAAGAGTTAACCCAGCGGACACTCCACGCGCACTTAGTTCCTTTCAGCGAACTTAACACTCTCACAAACGAGCACTACAATCGAAGCAAAAATTTGTTAAACTCTGATTCCAAAACCAAGGTAAAGGATTAATGAAGTCTAAACAAACAGAATCATTAACTCCTCAGTATGTTCGCTCACAACTGCGACATCACTGTCCGGCATTGTCAGGTAGAACCCCAGCTCGCGATGGGTGATTCACGCCTCAGGGCTTTGAACTTAAAAATAACGAATAATTACCGTCTCTAAATAATTACCCCAACTCATTAGTAACTTAGTAAAAATAAAATAATTATTCCCACTTAAAACACCAAAAATAACCCTCGAAATAAAATGACTATTTTACCCTTGCTCACCAAATGACCAAAATACCCCTAGGTCTAAAATTACTAAAATACTATTCTTAAGCCAAAATTCACTAATCCCGAATAAAATACACATAGAGACATTTAATTTAATGACATACATGCACATAGAAACACACATAATAAATAATTAAAATAATTCTAGTGAAAAACGGGCTGTTACAATAAGGGAGTGAAAATAGGGTTTTTTTCTCTCAACAAAAACGGCTTGGAAAACAAGCAAACAACAATTTCTAGTCGTGCACATGCGCGGGGCGCATGACTTGGTGTGCAGGGGCGCATGAGGCAACCCCTCATGTGCGAATTATGCAGTTTTCGACCCTTTTTCCAGCGTTCTTCTATTTTGCGATGCCTTGGAACTTCAAATGAATTTTATTCACTTTGTATTGTCTTTAAATATCTTATAAGAACCATTGAACTTCAATCTCCATATCATCGATCCTTCACTTAATGTCTTGTTTTGCTGATTTACATGATTCCTTACTAAAAAGAATCAAAACACCTATGAAGTTGCATGATTTAGGATAAAATTGAACTACAACGACTCGAATGAAAACAATAAAAAAAGTTCATCAAACCATTGACAACTTCTCTAATTGACTTCTAATTTGCCTTCAAATGTAAAGAAAATAACTAAACGCATAGCTAAAAACATGATATGTTATTCCATCATCATAAACCCAAACTTAAACTGTTACTTGTCCTCAAGCAACAAAATAGAAAGAAGTTAGAATTTATATGAATTTGATGATGGAACATACCTTTCGTGAAATCGTTCTCAGATTGTTACTCTTCCCACTTACAGACTTGACTAACTTACCACTTCCATACAAGCGGGACAGGAAGAAGATACTATTACTTTCAACCACTTACAATTGCAAGTACATGCATGTACCTTCTAAATCCAGTGGGGATGGTCAAAGCATTTGTCACACTTCAGTCGTCATGTGATTGTACCTTGCTATGATATTTAAGCAATTCTAAACAGACATTTAAGACAAATATTACCACACACACATATAAAGGTTTTTTCAAGGTTATAACATGACTTAGGTTAAGGGTGGGATATATTTGGGAAAGTAGGCTAACAAATATTTTGGAATGTTTTTTGTGTAGACCATCACTTTGATGTTTTATCTACATTTTTATTTTTTTTATTTAGATAACAAAATTCTACTAGTACCTCATCCCAAACTTAAGATGTTGTTAATTCCAAAGAGCAAAGGATATAACAATAATAATAAAGGCTGGATTGAAAGGCTCAATGGTACAAAAACAAATGCCCAATGTGTATGATAGTACAACCAATAGTCTGTAAAGAAAGGCCCCAATTTCGAGCAAAAATAAGAATCCACATGGAACACAGATATATAGAGAATTATAGTGGAAAGAGTGGAATATATATTTGGCTTAAAATCTCACCAGTTATGTTGTACAAAATTGTAATGGTGAATATTTATGAGTATCTTCCGTAGTAAGGAAAAAAAGTCATCGTGCTCTTGAACTTCGGAAGTAAGCTAGCCCTTTTCTATTTGAAGGTGAGAAAAACCACAAGAAGGGGGGGTTGAATTATGTTTTTGGAAACTTCTTCTTTTACGTTCTAGATAACTGTTCTCAGGTTCAGAGTCTGAAGTAGTTCACAGTCTGAGTGAGTTCAGAGTCTATGTGCAGCGGATAAAGTAAAGAGCAGAAGAAGAGAGAACACAAGCAATTATACAGGTTCCTTCCACAAACCGGAAGTAGTCCTGTCCTCCTTGCACTTCCAAGGAGAGTTCCACTAAAATGTAATCTCAAATTACAAGTTGCTCAATCAC
>Ga0315913_1008329_pt1 | contig 12312 bp, 5 predicted proteins | sample MpolsnodulesMG_FD_207736 | JGI IMG/M metagenome (GOLD analysis project Ga0315913, IMG submission 207736) | Medicago polymorpha root nodule microbial communities from Los Angeles, California, United States - small nodules | ecosystem: Host-associated > Plants > Roots > Nodule | place: USA... | reverse complement strand
CAAGATGTATCTTCTTTTTGGTAGCTCATTCCATAAGAACTTCATAGTTAAGCGTGTTTGACTTGGAGTAGTCTTTGGATGGGTGACTTACCGGGAAGTTTCCCGGTAAGCGTGCGAGTGAGGACAAAACACGCTGAAAAGACTCGTGTTGGTCTGTAGGGTCAGTCGACAATCCTAAAAGCAGTCTGGGATGTTACAGGTTCAAACTTCGGGTTCCCCACTTATTCACTTAAAGTGGTGAAATTTTAACTATTAGGCTACTTGATAAAAAAAATACTTAAAAATCATATAAAACTCCAATATGGATCAACGGATGAAAATAGAATGAAACGGTGACCAAATTGAATATAAAACTCCAAAATATGGATCGACATCGTTTGGAAATAGACTTGATCCTCTTCATCTCTACGAATGAAACAATGACCTAATTGAATGTCAAAACCGAATATTAATTGAGTTTTGAGATGCACATATTCGTTTTCAATTATTTTGGTTGAGTCAATATTGATCAAATTATCTCCTCAAATGTAAAGATAAGAAAGACTATATGATTATACTTCTATAGCTAATATCTATCATTATTAGAAATTCAAACAATTACAAAATAATGATCCACAATCAACCATATGCATCTGTCAAATTAAATTTGCTTAGTATGCATTATAAATAATCAAAGCTCAATATTGGATGGTTCTTAGTTGTAGCTTTCATTCCCATGTTAGATGGTCCCCCACCTTAAAAGCAATAAAATTACATGAAATTGCTAGAGCAACCGCCAACCACATTACACATTGAGATTGATTGAGGAGTGAGAGGGTTCATACATACCATATAACCTGACAAAAGATATGGTTAGACAAGATTCTTTGGGTGTGGAAAATTACAAAGATTGTCTAGTCTCTGTGTGAGAATATGGGGTGAAGTGTCTTATTGGCCTAGAGAGTTAGCTATGTAAGGAATTTCTGACAACTAAATTTGAGCCCACAAAAAACCATGACGACCAAATGTGAGTGACTGTTCAAGAGAATTTTATGTTACCAATGCTAGTTATCTACGAGTTGATCCTTCTTGGATTTTGAAATTTTGGGCAGCCTTTATTGAGCAGAATAAGGATTAACTAATTACTCGTCCCTTTTGATATTTATTGTACTCTAAGTTCATCATAACCGTTAACTAGCTCAATTAGCATGTGATTATACATTGTATATCCCAAGTCAAGATACAGTATCTCTATATAGTTTTTTTTTCCTCTTCTGCTGACTGAATCTCTATATCGTTATAGTGTTATTTAAACTGACGGTTATATTAGTTATTTGAAATTTGTGAGCATGTGCAAGTAAAGTTTAAAGAATATGAGTATAAAATACAAATTTTACTAGGAGTATGTATTCAGGGACCTTGCCCCCTTTTTCTATAACATTCATGTTTTAAATTGGTTACTCACACATAAAGCCCGCATCATTTCAAAATCAAGATTTAAAGTAGTTTATAAACTCTCACACTTCTCAATTCATTCAAATGTTGTCCTACCATACAAGACCCCAAAATGTAAGAAATGTGACTTGAGGCTGGAATATTGATATCATTTGTGGGGATTGAGCCCACAACATGTGGAAAATGTCCCTTCCAAAATACAACTCACAAACAAATTCTTAATCTAATGAGAATAAGCAACGAGAGATTAGAATTTTGAATCTTTTCTCACTTTTATTGTTGCAAACAAAGTATTAATAAGATTAATTTAACAATGTAATTAATAAATTAATGCGCCAATTTAATAATATAAAATTAATATCTAATAGAATTAAACTATTGTAATTAATTAAATTACAATATATAAAATTTAATATATCTTTATCTTGTGTCTTTGCCCTCTCATCTTTTTTCCATCTCTCTCCTCTCTAAACTCTCTTCTCACTCTTTCCTATATTCTCTCATCTATCTCTCTACCATCTTTTTCATCTTTTACTCTCTCTTTTCAACATATCTCTCCTTTCTCTTCTCTTTCTCCTTTCTTTCTCTATCTCTCTCCTTTATTTATATACACATTTATGAACATTAATATAATTTTATATATTATAATGTAGGTCCGAAAAACTATTTGAGAATTTTCAAATAAACCCTTAAAAAAACTTTTTTTTGACAAAAAAAATAACTTTTTTTAGTTTAAGGATTTATTTGAAAAAAAAAGTTCTAATTAGATATATGAACTATCATTTTTATGTAATGAAATCTTTCTTTTACATCCTTCAAAAAAAAAATCTTTCTTTTACATGTTGACTAACGGAATGACCTAATTAAAAAAAAAATAGTTCAATGACCTCATTGCAAACTTTTTTAGTTTAGTGACCTATTTAAAAATTTCCAAATAGTTTAGGGACATACCAAATAAATATATATTTAATTCATTCTTTGTTAAAAAAAATCTAAAATTTTATAAGAGAAAATTTTATATATTTTGTAGGAAATAAAAATGAAATTTAAAAAGTTTATAGAGACAAAAAAAAAACATATTTAACGCTCTATTGTCTATTCTAATCAGGGACGAAAAAAAATGAAAAATAGCATCATAGTATATAATTATATATTAGTATTGCCATGTCCCATGAGAGTGTGTCAGCTATGTACTTGTGGCCATCTAAATTTCGCAAATTTTCATTGTGATCTTCAAATCAATAATTGTCGCAGTCAAGATGGCAAGGGAAAGAATACAAGGGACGTCATTGAGATTTATTTATTTTTTAAAAAAAATTCTCGTAAATGTTCCATACTTCATCTGTTTCATGGTATAAGATATTCCGCTTAGAAGTTTAATTTTATTTTTTTTGTTAAATGTATAATGGTAAGAATCACATGTGTTAAGTGTGGATAATTGAAAAGAATTGAGTTCGAACTAACAGTCCAAATCATAAAAAATAAAAATAAAATTACAACTATCATTTGCCTTTTTTTTGTGGTGGCCGGGTTCGAACCCCCCGATCCTTGCATGTATTACGTATTGTTTATACCAACTGAGTTAAGTTCACTAGGACTATCATTTGGCTTATACCTATGAAGCCAAAATTGTCAATAAAAACTTATTTTGTTTTTTCTATTATACCTAAACTATTTATTGTTTTATTTAACTATTATAATTTATATTTCCCATATTTAAATGATGGGCAATACAAGGTTTATCCACGATGTCCCCACCTCCCTCCTTCAAACTTTTTGTAATTAAGTTCATAAACGTACCTATAATGTGAGTTTTTTTTTTTGGTAGAGACCTATAATGTGAGTTTTTACTCTATTCTTTGCGGGTAATTTTTGCAAGAATCCAATAAATACAGGTTCAATTGCCTTTCCTACCAACATTCTTTTAGGTCATTTTTCAACTGCCATTTTATCTCTTGCTCTTTGTTCCATTCACCATCAGATCTTTATTCAACTTTTCCTTGCCACTTTACTTGTAGTCAAAATTTCGTTTACTTAACTGAAATTTGGGCATCTTCATTTCATAAGTTATTGGGGTGATTTAACTAGAAAATTGCTCTTCTCCTTTTTAAAATCGTTCATTTCCTTAATTATGTCTAATATGAGTTAACTCACGTTCGGTTTTTTCAACGTGAATTAACTCACGTTGAACATTTTTTAATGTGTGTTAACTCACGTAGACATGTGAATAAGCAAAAATAAAAAGAAGAAGAGCAATTTCCATCTAACTGAGGGTTGGATCCTAGCTATAAACTTATTGGGCCTAACACACCTTCATTAGGAAAAGTGGGATTCAGTTGCTTGAATAAAGAGAATTTACTTTTCCACCCTTAGACTTCTTGTGCACCCTCCGTTTTTCTTATTTTACCTTCGTTAGAATTATATAATCTAAAACATATTTGAAACTTTTCATATTATAAATTTTATTTTTTTTAATAGCAAATTTTATTCTCGTGAGTCATGCAAGAAGCATTAATAACCCACGGCAAATTAGGACAAAATACAAACAAAGAGCCGCAAATATACGGAACACCTAAACCCCCACAACAAACAACCAAAGCACGCCTACCGGTATTGAGGCCGACATATACAAATGGAGCATGAAACCACTTGCATACCTCTGCCTCAACAACCTAAACAGCCAAAAAAAACTGCCCAACCACCTAAAGGAATGCCCCACCGAAATAACAGGCAGCAGCTGCGCAGTTTTTCAAAAAAAACAAAAAACATTTCGGATTATATAATCCAGAGCGTGTTTTTCTCCTTCGGATCAGACATCACCTTCACCATTTTTCTCGTTATGGTAAGATAATGTCTGATTCTGGGAAGATGAGACATCACCCATTACTTTGCGAGACACTTTGTTGATGTGGGTTCGAGATGAAGCAAGGAAGCTAGGATTTACAATTGTTATTGGAAAATCATATAATAAAGGAAATGTCAAAAAAAACAATTTGTTACATTGATATGTGAAAGAGGTGGTTCCTATACTATGTTCAAGAAGTTATCCATGCATACAATTTGTTTTGAGTGATAAATTATTAGTTGAGTGCTGGTGATTGGAGCCTTAAAGTTAAGGACGAACATAACCATGAGATGGCTCAAACCTTTCAAGGTCATAAATATTTTGAACGTCCAAGACCGGAAGAGAATATGCTTATTCTTGAGTTGACAACCTCAATGGTCCTTCTAAGAAATATTATGACCACTTTGCATAATAGAAATGGTCGAAGTGCAATTACTATCAAACATATTTAAAATGAATTTCACCGGCATAAGCATGTCTATCAAGAGCCTAAGATCATAAATGCATGAAATGCTTACTTGAAGATAAATATGTGCATCACTATAGGAAGTTTGTTGATTCATAGATATTTTCTAAGTTTATCCAAGTTACATCAAGTTGTTTATCACTTTTTCTACTATTCTTGTGATGGATTCCACTTATAAAACCAATAAATATCGTCTTCCATTGCTTCGGTTTGTCGATGTCACTTCTATTAAGTTGACATATTCTATTGCATTAGCTTATGTATGTCTGAGAAGGAAAATAACGCTACTTAGGATGTAGATAGGTGTAGTTGTTTGTTGAAATCTCGAGATGTTACTCCTGAAGTCATTGTCGCTGATCGGGATAATATTTTGATTAATGTTGTTGAGAGAGTTTTTTCAAAGTTTATTGCTCTTTTGCATCAGTATCACATCTCAAAAAAAAAAAAAAGTAAGAGAAAATGTAAGACAATTTAAAAAGTTAATGATCGTAAATCTACGCTCCTTAAAAATTAAATATGGATACACAATAATCTATTTTAATATAAACAAATATTTTTATGATAACAAATAACGTTAATCCATCATTTTAGAAATCAAACTTCCTTTCATTGAAAATTTCATTATTAATTTTATGATTTTAAATGTAAAATTCAATTTTAAGTTGGTTTTTACTCGACTTTAGAAATTTGTTCAATATATATATATATATTTTTTGGTATATAGACGAAATGGCAAAGCCATTATAAACTCACACACACAAGTGGAGGTACCGGGGTTCGAACCCCGGTCATGTCATCCGGCCTAACAATTTCGGCATTTTGCCAATTGAGCTAGGACTTCTGGATGTTCAATATATTTATTTTATCTTGTATTAATTAAACAAAATTATACCAAATATATGTTGAATAATATTTTTTTTGAAAAGATGAAAATGATTTAATCTGATAGTAATTTAGTGTAATTATCCTCAGATTGCAACCATATGATACAAGTAATTGGCACTTTGCTTACAGTTGCAAGTTAAGTCATTGAAAAGTCGAATTCTTCCAAACACTTCACACACACACACGCTATTCCTCTTCTTCTCCGATCCACACGATCACTTCACTCCTCCTCTTCCCCAATCAACCTAGGGTTTCATCCAATTATGAACTGTGAAGTCTGCCACCTCAAAGAACTCGTAAACCTTCTTCTTCTCTCACCCCCCTTTTCTACTATTCGCACCTCTCCTTCTTAATCATTTCTCAATTTCTTGTCTATTTTACAGGAACTCGAACACTTTGAAATTCGCGAAATTCTCCGATGTATATTGCACACCATTATTTTTCATCGGGCGTTAGGTCTTGTGCGTCCCAAAGATGTAGACTTGGAACTCTTTGATGTTACCTATGTATGTTTTTAATTTCATTTTTATCGCTATCATAATCTCTGTAGCACTGACATTTCTGATCGAAAACTTGTTGCGTGTTGGGTGTCTGACACATGTCGGTGTTCAACAATGATGCATGTGATTACATTGAATTATGTTATTGGTGTATGCGTCTATTTCAGTGATCATAATCATTGATGTGTTATTCATATAGAAAGTATCATTAAATTGTGTTTATTTTCTATGAAGTACTGCCACGACACTGCCACAACGACACCGCTATTAATTAGAAAAAAAATGACATAATTGAATGTAATCACATTTGTCGGTGTCGAACACGGATACCAGACACGCCTTTGATAATAAGGTGGTACAATAACATTTCAATTTCCAGTTTTTTAGGAAATTGTGCTAAGATTTTTGTTGTGTAGGTGCAATGTGGAGAGGTGGAGGTTGAAAATAAAATAGAAGAGAAAATTGAGCAGTTTATTTGTTGGGTGGAGAAACATCCAAACAAAAAGAGTCAGGTTAGATATTTGCTTCTGGATTTTTACTCTTGGGAGCCGCAGTATTCACATAGTTAGGGTTGAATTTAGGGTCAGTTCTAGATTGGAAATGAAAGCAAAAAAAGACCTTTCTTAAACCATGATCTATTTATTTTTTCTAAATACATCATTTTGGACTTCATTTTTTATATCCTTGAGTCGGAATGATCGTTCTGCTTGGTTGGATGTTGATTTTAATGACGATTTGATGTTGTCTTTAAAGGTGAAATTTAAGTATAAAATCATACGGCAAGTTGTATAATTATGGTATCACTTGATCCATGTTTGAAGAAGATCACACATAAGATTATAGATGAATGAACAAATTGCTTGTGATAATTTATCTATCAAACATAAAGGAGAAGTTTTACATAACTTGAGTGCAAACCAAATAAAAAGTGTTGTGGATATGAGAATGCTAAGGTGGCTTAGTGTACTTTCAAGAAAGATTAGTTTCTGGAATAAATGTTTGAGAGAAAATTAGAGCATCACTTATTGAGTAAAAGATGTGAAAAATCACTAGGACGATTTAGTCGTGTTAGCAGTTCAATGGCTTTAATGAAAGGAGTGGAGTACTCTGTTATTGGTTTTATTCATTGTTCAAAGCAATTTGTTTCAATCTTATGATATGTATTTACGGAAACACTGTTTGAAATGTTGATGTAAAATAAACAGGCATATGGGCAAGGAAGTTGCTTTAATTGTAATCAAGTTTTCTTATTGGGCTCTGAATTTGATGATGCAGATATGCTTATCTTTCTATGAGGTTAAAAACAAACAGGCATCTTGGTTCAGTAACAGGATTGAACGTTTGTATTGGGAGCAATGGTATATTAATCTCAATGTAGCCCAGCATTTGAAATCGCATTCTAGCAAATCTCATCATTCTAAATTTGTTGATCCAGGAGGTGCAGTTTCTTTCCTTGTTCGTTAAACTAAATTCTTTCATATTTCACTTCTACTGTGCAAGTAGTTCCTTCTGGCACCCTCCTCACTCTTTATTTGTCACTTTCGTCATGTTTCTCATGAGTAGATGGAGCATTGGAGGATAGAAATGCTCGAAGTGCAGCACTTGAAGTATCGCTTCGTGAGGTTTTATTTCAAATCATTAAATTCGTCAATGAGAAGAAGGATCATGTTCCGCCAATACCAAATCTAGAGGGTGCTATTTCCTTTCCCTATGAAATTACAATACCTAGGTAAGCTCTGTATATTCTGCCGAATCATATCCCATTGTAATTATGCGTCTCTTAAATATTCTTCATATTTTGATATCTTCGATTCGGGATGACTGTTCTGCTTTGTTGGATGCTGATTGTAGTGACGATGTATTGTTCTCCTTAAAGGTCAAATTTGAGTATAACACTATACAACAACTTGTATAATTTTAGTATCTTTTGATCCATCTTTGGGAAATCAGATATAGGATTCAAGGTGGATGAACAAATTGCTTGTGGTCATGATTTGCCTATCAAAAATAAAGGAGAACTCTACGAAACTATTAGGTCAGCAATCCTATATTGTAGTTTATATTGCCCATTGAAGTGCAAACCAAATAAAAGTGTAGTGGATATGAGAATGCTAAGGTGGATTAGTGAACTTCCAAGAAAATATTAGTTTATGGAATAAATGTACCAGAGAAAATTAGAGAAGCACTTATTGAGTAGAATGCGTGAAAACATACCTAGGACGGTTTGGTCATGAATAAGAATAGATGATGACCCAACCCCCGGAAAAGAAGTAGAAATGCTATTTTGAAAAACTTTGCTCTAAATGGCTATAGTCTTTTACTGGAACCTACATTTTCAATGGATCCCCCTAGGGTCAATCCAATTTACATATTCATGAACTTTGTTAAGAGGCATTGCATCATCTTAATGTTCAAAGAATTTGAATTTTGCTGAAAACAAGCCACCTCTTCGCCATCATTTTCTTAATCTTTGCTTAAAAATCCTTATTTGATTAGATTTATGAAGTTGTTGTGGATGTTGGGATGTGAATGTCCTTTACTTGGTGGTTAGTGGCATAGTAGTCAATAGCGGCCAATAGCGCCGCTATAGCGGCCGCGCGGTGCGGTGCCGAAGCGCTACGCAACAAGCCATAGCGTTGCGGTGTGAGATAGCGGCGCTATAGTGGCGCAAAGCTTCGTAGCGGTTTTGCGATTTAGAACCGCTATTTCATTTTAAGAGAAAATACAAAATTGTCCTTGGTTTAAAAAAAAACAAGTTTATTTCTATAAATCTTCCTCTGCTTTTCTGCTGTTCTGTAAAACTTCTTCACCTCTGCTGTAAATCTTCCTCTACTTTGTCGTGTTTGCTCTGTTATCCTGTTATTTTTTTGTTTAACAATCTCAAAACTCTTGTCCTGTTACTTTTTTGTTCTAGTTTTCTTTGTTATTATTGATTCCAAACTCCATTCTGCTCTCTCTCTTTCTGTTTGTAGTTTGTACAAACAATCCTCTGTTTTCTTCATATAAAACTCTATTCTGCTCTCTCTGTTTCCTTATTTTTGTTGTTTTTGTTTTTATGAAATAGCGGTCATAGCGCTATGCGCTATCCCGCTATAGCATTTTTGGGGTCGGCCGCTAGGCGCCGCTATCCGCTATTAACTACTATGGTTAGTGGACATTTGCATGGAAGTTGGTGATAAATTCTATTTTGAAGGAAGTGCTAGTGAGCTTGACAAATTTTAAATGCTTTTAATTTTATTATGTTGAGTGAAATTAGTGCTGACATCATTGTTACTTTGTGTACTGTTGGTATTCTGTTACTCATAAATTGTATTTGTATCAAAATTTGACAGTAGTTTTTGGATAATACACGTTTAACAGTGATGAAAATTGCCCTCCACTATTGGTTTCCTTGTTTTTCTGATGCTTCTGTGAGGAATTGTAGCACAAAAAGATGTAGTAAAGTAGGACATCTAATAATTTAAACAATGTAAGTCTTATGCTTTGCACAGCATTGTGATGCCATTAGCATATTTTTGTGGACTACAAAAATAACCCGATTCAAGTTTTTGTTGTTGAGGAAATAAATATCCAGATTGGGCTTTAAATTTATAAGGCTGTAACTCTGGAAAATATTAATTTTTTATAAAACCGCTTATTGTTAGGTGTTGGGTACTTTGTAATCTACCTGAAGAGCATGTTTTATGTATAGTTTGAGTTCCTTGTAGTTGAATGCTTATACCCACAAACATGACTTTTTCAACCTGTATTTTTCAGTCCCTTGGCTCTTTGATATTTTATATTTGGTTTAATTGTACTTTCAGACCCTCTATTCTCAAAATAAATGACAGCCAATTTCCTTCTTTCTAAAATCCCTAAATTTTCATTTTCTATTCACATATTTGAATGTTTTTGATGGATTTGGGATATGAAACAACTTTGAAGTTTAGAAATTTAGTGGAAATTTGAGAACATTTGAAGGATTTTGTATGATGTGAAATTTGATTTTTTTGGTTGGAAAGTTCGAGTAGAAGAAGATTTATAATGATTCATTCAATTCAATTTCTGAATGTGGAGTGAAAAACTAGAATTTGAGAGTTTAAGCAAGAGGAAGGTGATATTGGGGTCTTATTTGTAGTATGATAGGTATATGTATTGCCAATCGTAGTCTTCCAGACCTTCACTATCACCTATTCTGATGTCACTAATTTACTCATAGTTACTGACATGTTGAGCCATTGGAAAAGAATTCTGTAAATCAACAAGTTGGATGTTCGTTAGGGTCCGGGTTTCTACAAAATAACTGTGATATCTACCCTGGTTTGTGGAACTTGCTTGGCTGAACTGCTGAAGTGCCATTAAGCGTCTGGCATTATATACTTGTTTAGTGAACTCTACGACACAATAAATAAAGATTTTTTTTTTTTGAAAAGAGAGAAATAATCAAAACATAACTTTATTATTTGGAGTACACCATTTCAATTTTTCTTCTTCGCATTGGCTGGTAAGATTAATCAGCAATTGTCGCATAAAGCCAAGATTTTGAGAACATATGTATTGGATGAAGATTTCTACCGTAGGGATCTTGCTTGATAAGTTTTAGTTTCATGTACTTCTTTTCAATTTTGTTAAAGCTGCCAAGTTAACACTGCTGTTTTTGACCAGTTCATCAGATTCTGCATTTGGGATGGACATGATCAAGAGAATGCTTCAAACTGGGCATCCAACAATGCTAAGTTGATCTTTAGAGTTTATAGAACAATTTATGGGATTAAATGGATTCTTGTTCTTATGTTGAAGCTGGAAATCTGGTGCTAATGAAAGCTAGAGGAGAAGGCTAGGTTCAATCTTTCTGTAAATAAAAAAAGAATATGTAAGAGCTAGATGAGCCGTTTGTCTTTTCAAAGACTTCTTTCTAAATCTTAATTTTCATGATATTGTATGTATTTCATTCGTCTTCTCTCATGAGCTCAGAGTTCTGTAGATAAGTCTGCTAGTTCCAAATCATTTACTTTATATTGTATATATTTTGCTTCCGACCCCACTTAGTGGGATAAGGCTTGGCTGTTGTATATACTCTAAGCAATTACTTCATGAATCTCCATATCAGCTTTTGCCTGATCTTGAAACACTACAGGAAACTGGAAGAAATAGGTTCCAAACATGCCTCGATATGACCCAAAAACAAAAAGCCTCATAAGGCAAACACTTCGCTAACATGTGACAGACATAAGAAAATTGCTCTTCTCCCAAATGTTTTTGGTCATTCCCACCTCAAACTGTAAAAAATAACTCAACATGAATTAACTCAAGTTGACCCTCGGCGTGAGTTAACTCACACTGCTGAACCCTCATGTTGGGTTGTCTTTTTATATTCAACTTACATTCCTCTTAAACGGCAAGTTGTGTTTGGACAATGAGTTAATTGACATGTGATCTCTCTTTATAAAAGCATCATACACAGTACATGGACCTCATCTTGTAGATGCACGCGACATCGAAACATAAGCATCATTGTCATTTATGATAGAGTTTGATTCATAAAGTATTTCTAATCTTCCATTAAAATTTGCTAACTAATATCTAATAGCTTAGAAAATGAAAAATTCAATTCAAAATGCTTTATGTTAGGAACTATACCTGAAGTGTCCACGTTTATTCATAAAGATAAAGATGAATAAGAAGAAATCTTGACAACACAATTTGCGTAATGCAATGTGACCACAATGGAATGAATGATGACTCACGGCACCTTCATTCGTGACGCAACATTAATTTTTTGATAAATGTTTTAAGAAGACTGTGAGTTTGTATACAAAGACAACTCAACGTGAGTTAACTCACGTTTGAGTTCAACAACGTGAGTTAACTTACGTTAGGGTCAGTTAACTCACGTTAATTTAACGTGAGCTAAGTTCCGTTGGATTTATTGAACGCGAATTAATTCATGTTGGGTTTTTTTTTGCAGTTTGAGTTGGGAATGGGCAAAATTGTTTGGGAGAAGAACAATTTTTCGGTCATAATAGCGTACACCAGGTTTGGGTAGTTAACGAGCCCCATCTAAAGACAAATTGTTTGGATGATCCTTAGTTTGATCATTGGATAAAACAATTCTTAATCAATTTTACTTACCCCTTGGCTAAACATCAGATTACCAGAGTCCCTTTGTCTTGAAAACTGGAGGGGTAACAAAAAAACAAGAA
>Ga0315913_1008327_pt1 | contig 12313 bp, 9 predicted proteins | sample MpolsnodulesMG_FD_207736 | JGI IMG/M metagenome (GOLD analysis project Ga0315913, IMG submission 207736) | Medicago polymorpha root nodule microbial communities from Los Angeles, California, United States - small nodules | ecosystem: Host-associated > Plants > Roots > Nodule | place: USA... | reverse complement strand
CCCTAGCGGTTCCTTTTCTGATTGCAATTTCTTTTCATTATTAACAAAGAAGAAATTCAGGAACACAACTGGTAATATTATTTGGTAAGAAAACAAAGTTAATAGCTTAAATTAATATATATTTTGCATTTTTTTTATCCTTTTTGCAGTCGTTTCATAGCATAGTATTGAATGTATAATCAATATGATATTTATATTCTTCAAAACCCGTGTGATACCCGTGCATCGCACGGGTTAGAGTCTAGTTTTATTAAAAGTAGTCCAAACCCAACGTCGTAGTGAAAACACTACCAATTTAAAGCGGGGAGATTAACAGAGATCCTCAACAATGATTGAGATCAAAGTGGATGTCGCAAGGATAAAGGCAAAGACAGAAGGAGAGGTTACTTCTCCAACTTCATATGGTGTATCATGATGAGAGACCACTTTCTCTAAGTTAGCTATCCAGAACCTTTTCCTAGAACCCTAGTGACACTGCCTTCTGCATCAGAGTACCAAACTCCTCCGCAACCAATAAGAACAAAAAAGGTTCTAGTGAATTACCTTGTTTAACCCCTTTTAATTTACGGAAATGCTTGTTGTAGCGAAAACTTTAATCGCGAATGCATCCCGAGCAGTTTGTATGCAAATATTAGTTACTATAGCATAGGCTCACTTTTCATCCCACCGCCGGTTACTTTCACGAAATTCTAATCCTATGGTATGAGTAGTTCGTGAAAGTTTCGCAATGTTATTTCTTGCTAGAAACAGCAGTGCTCTTTAATTTATTATGTCTACTTGTTGTACTGGACTTCCATATGATATTATTTTGAAAATTCTCTTTTAAAAACAAACATTCGCTCTTTCTCATGGCAAGATCCACCAATCATTCACCATCAAAACACCATCACCCAAAAATCTTCCTTTAATAAATGTTAATTGGTTACAAGAGATAAGTGAATCCATTAACAAACCAAGCTTTTTTATGACACTTTAGTCAGTAGCTTATATAAGCTACCAATCAAAGAAATTAGGTGGAATTCAACCATGAATTACGAGATTAGCGTTTTTGGAATTAACGTCGTAAAGTATTTCCTTTGTACCTATATCTAAGCATTTACTTGACCATCCTTGTGAGTTTAACTTAGTCGATAGGGACTATACAAGGTATGGGGTTCAAACCTCGGCTACCACAAAAAAAAAAAAAAAAACCAACTTAGACTAAAAATTCGTCTCTATATATAAACTCCTTTTCAAATTACTAAATGCATTTATTATTATTTTTTTCCTAAACATACCCTTAATTAATACTACTAACTTCTCTTAAAGTATGAGAAGTCAAATTTAATACACATACAAACAAAAAACAATTTAGTAATATTAACACACAAAATAGACACATTAATTACTTAACTACTTTTCTTAAGAAATGTGAAAAAAACTAAAAGATGCTTACATATAGGAAGAGATGGAGGAGGGAGTAGGAAAGGAAATTCTATGGTAGTGTAGCATTAGAGAAAAATTGATCAACCAATACCTTCACTTCCACATTTATATCCTCCCAAAAACTCTTGAAGAAAGCAAAATACAATCAAAACACAATCAATCATGTCGTGGTTGCTAGAGAGAATTATTGTACAATATTGTCTGAATAGCAGTTCAAATCAGTCAAATTACCACTTCAAATGTTTCATTCTCTGAAGAGATACCATAGCAAAACAAATGTATAAGATTAAATTAGAGCAATAAGAATAGCAAGAACAACATCAAATTCATACTGAATAATCAAAACTCCTAGGTATATACTCCAGCTACAAGCAAAATTCATTCACATGAAATAACCCCAAATTGAAAAGTAAAACGGACATAATGTATTCATCTTGCAACTCGTTGAGATTTCATGTGCCGGAGAGAATCATTATAGCCTTTGCGTTCCTCACCAAAACCCTACAAGAAGCCAGGGTTAGAGCGATATGAAAATCGTGAATTCAACTCCTACAACTAACAAAATAACAATAAACACGAGTAAAATAATGAGTCTATTGGAATAAATTTGACCATCCTAATTCGGTGTCAATGCTAAAGGATGACAATTTGAATCCTCTACTTGAGAAGTCTTTTTTGGAATGCCCTAATATTAGGCTGAAAAAGAAATCTGAAGTAAGCAAGGATATCTTGAAGTAAAACCTCACATACCAATTAAAAAAATAGGTTCTTCCTAATAAATCAGTAGATGGTAAGATGGAATCCAAATTTTTTTGAAGACGAGGGGAAACACAAATCAACTATGAATATCAATTAAATAAAAAGTTGAGAAGAGGGCTGATCTTAACTCCAACAGAAGTTAAGAAAAGGTTTGATCCATGAAACACAAGTATTATTCGGATTAGGCGTGTTTTGGTGTCTGATACGGATCATGTCCTACACCAACTTGACGGTTGACACATACGATTATATTGAATTACGTCATTTTCTTAAATTACTATCAGTATCGAAGTGTTCGTTTACGTGTCATATTCGTGTTTGAGTATGTGCTTCATAGGGTCTGGTAAACTCAACAAATCATCTGCTATTAAGGTAACATGTGTATTTTTTACTCTCTTCCTAAACAAAAGCCCCAATACCTCAGTAAAACCTCACAGAGCAAAGACAAGGAAAAGGGTAAAGACTGTGAGTTTAGAATAGTGCATTCAAAATCTAGCATTTATAAAAGTGTTTTTGAAATTTCAATTGTTCTAATAAAACCCCTTAAGATGTCCCTTTTATTCAACTTATAAGTAACTCCCTTCTTTTATGGTTTACCCTATCCATAGAACAAAATAAAAACCTTTGCTAATATGAAAGTAACCAATACACATAAAATGAGCCTCCTAAACTAATTTAGTGCATTCAACACATGCTTGGATTAATTGTATGTGGTGGAATGGAATGGAGTGGGTTATAACATCATTTCATTGTTTGGTTTTGTAATAAGTGAATGGAATGAAATGGAATATAATGAAACTCATTTCATCCAATACCACCCACTCTTCCAATTTTTCATTACCCCCCAATTTGGGGTGTATGCAATGAAATGGAACAACCTTAATAATGTAATTACAATTTTGTTCCATCCATTTTCCAAACAATGAAATGAGAAGTTTATTCCGTTCCATCATAAAATATCCAAACAGTGGAATGAAATATCTATTCCAATTCATCCCTCTCCATTCCACTCCGCTCCATTCCGCTCGTTTTAAGTTATCCAAACAGAGCATAAAATTCAGAAACTCGTAATTAAAAAGAATGAACACTCAAAGTCATAGGTTAGTTATGGGTTTGAACAAGTAAATCTTTATAGGTATTCTTCATACTAGATTTTTGACCCGTGCTATCACACGGGTCATACCGACTAAAATATAAACGAAAAAATTGTAACATAATGAATATATATAGCATCAGTAGTTTGAGAAAGATTAAACATTGATATTATACAGGAAACATATTGATAATATTTTAGTCTGATTATTGTTAAAGTTTTACATTCATCATCATACATTAGGAAATACTACGTGATAAACAACATTGAAGGTCATAGTGGTATTGTCACTATCTTCACCAGTTATTAGTATCTTCAACTCATCTCTTGTAGTGACGCTTGAAATTGCAACATATATTTGACCATGCGAAAACTCAGAACTTGACAAATAAATTCCAACATTTTTAAATGAGGCAACTAAAGAAAATTGTCTTCGTAAAAACTTAAAAGGAATGAAATTCAAGTAAACCAAATGAACAACAAAGTAAATAAATTTGAGGTGAAATAAGGAAATTTGAGAAGGTAAGTTCATCAAATTCTAAAACGTAAAATATTTCTACCGAGAAAAAGAGTAAAATATAAATGTTTCTATTTCTTCAAATAATTTAATTTTAATATATTCTAAAAAATAAATAAATATGAATAATAAATATATTTTTAAAAATATTTTGTTAAATTGAAATATTAAAAACATGACCAATGTGGCGATATCAAAGACTTCTCAGTTAGATTCGCCAAATTGGATATGGAAATGGAATAGATAAAAAAAAAAAAAAAAAAATTGAATGTGGGAGCTAAAATGGTTGGTTGGGTTTATGAATGAGAGAAAAATAAGCACTGCACTAATAACCACTCAAAAGTGATTTTATATAATGTCAGATCACCATTAAACTATGCAATTTATATGACTACGAGAAATACATAAGGTTGAGGTTTAAAAAAAGAGAGAGAGAGAAATACATAAGGTTGTGAAAATATGATACCAATGATAAGTATGAAATACATTGCTTAGACTCAATGACACAGCTTAGAATAATTAGGGAATAGATTGGCCTTCAAATTTCAAGTTGCTGGTGCAATGTAAATATTAAATAATAATATATGAATGAATAATTAGCATGTAAATGGTACCTCAAATAGAAGTTCATTTCTAGTCATAGCTTCTAAAGTTAAAATTTTCTCACCGATTGTCTCATTTATTTGACATACATGGTAGGTAAGGAATGAACATATATCCCTTAACACCAAGAATAAAAATCAATAACAAAATCCCTTTACTACACCTATTACACAATATTATTTCTATTAAATTAATATTTGTCAAATATCTTTTAGCTTCCCCTAAATTTTTCCAGACACTCGGTGAGATTAGACTTTGGTATGGCTTGAAATTAAACCGAAAAACTAAAAGAAAATTCAACAAACACATTCTCACATCTCACTTCACAGTTATGAAAGCAAACCATAAATAAAATTCAAATAAAACAAAAAAACTACATCAATAACAAAGAGAATGTTCAGAGATAAAACCCAAAGCTTTCAAATATTAGAACCCAAAATGGTCTCCAACAATGGCAGGGATTTGGGGTTTGAAATCAATTGAGGAGAGAGGCTTTGAATTGGGCGTTGATAAATGTTGTATCGTTTTTATCATTTGCTAACATCAATGTATCACCATTCTCAGAAAGGTACAATGGCAAGAACTCCATCGTTTCAAATTTCAATAAATATTGGCTTAAACAGATATTCTGATAACTAATTTTTAATAACTGAATCCAAGACTCTTGAACTCCAAAATCCTTCATTTTCCATATAACAAAATGGCTTCCCTTGAAATCATGCCCGAAACAAAGGTAGTCCATCAAAACCACAATTGTTGGCTTAACACGTGGTACCTCATCAAAACATCAAAACCACGAGGTAGCAACAACTGAGTGTATGACTCAGTGGAGAGATCAAGTGAAACAATCACATATTGCAGAATAGTAATCTTACTAACATTATCAAATTCATAATTATAATAGAAGTAATTGTGAAGAGCCAACCACTTAATAGTACCACTCAAGTAAATGCCATGGTTCTTATCCTCATTAAACCAATAAAGTGGAAGAACGGGAAACATTGAATGTTTCTCCATGATTTATTCCGCAAGCTGAGAACTTTCACCACACTTGGTGCATTACGCTCCACGTTGAATGCTAACACCTTATGAGTTTTACTCAAATTATCATAACCAAAAGAGAACTTAAAATTACTAGACAAAGTGATTGAAATTGATCTAGACCTCGTTTTCGTGGCTGGGTTCCAAAAATAGGGAAAATAATAATGAGTGTTTTGAACATCAGCCAAGCACAGCAATCCATTGCATTTACCAACAAACCATTTGTGGTACTTATTGGTATAAAAGATCATGAATTCATCTTCATCAAAATAAATAAACAAATATAATAGATCAAAATAATTTCATCATCATCATCTTCATGTATTCATCATCATCATTATTAATGACGAATAAATATAATTAAAACAAGTTGAACAAATTGAATCAAAATAAAAGTAAAGAGTGAGAATATGATTACCTCAAGGGTTTTCTGAACATTTTTTGGTCTCTTATTTGGCTTCTTTGGTGGCTAATGACCATTCAAGAACATGAAATCTTGTTCAATATCATCATTTGTAAGACTCAACTTCACCTCCATCCTTTGCGCTGCCACCGGCCTCTCCGCCCTACGCCAAGATCTAGTCACCTGCTTCCACGAACTTCCTTCACCGCTTCCGCCACCGCCACTTTGCTTCTCTTCTTTCTTAGCCGGCTTACTCGATCTCATATTCCATTACTTCACCCGCTCATTGTTTGATTCTTCATCTGAACAATGAGCGGGTGAAGTTATGGAATCTGAGGCCGAGGAAGCCAGCTAAGAAGAAAGAGAAGCAGAGCAGCGGTGGCGGAAGCGGTGAAGGAAGTTCGAGGAAGCCGACAACTCGATCTCGGAGTAGAGCGGAGAGGCCGGTGGCAGCGCAAAGGATGGAGGTGAAGTTGAGTCTTACAAATGAAGAGATTGAACATGATTTCATTTCATGCTCTTGACTGGTCAGAAGCCACCAAAGAAGCCGAATAAGAGACCAAAAAATGTTTTAGAAAATGTAATCATATTCTCACTCTTTACTTTTATTTTGATTCAATTTGTTCAACTTGTCTTAATTTTATTTATTCACGTCATTGATATTAATATTGATGATGATGAATTCATGAAGATGATGATGTTGAAATTATTTTGATCTATGTTATATTTGTTTATTTATTTATGCTTGTATTGGAGTAATCTAGAAACGGCGAAATGTTCGGCTTTACAATCCTTAAAGTTGGGATCGTCTTGCTTCATTAGTAATAGATCTGGGTTTCATGCTGATTTATTGAGATGCATTTGTATGAAATAAGGGTCGGAGATGAGAGTTTTTTAGAACTTGCGAACGTACCTTAATTGTATGAGATCGTTCACGGGGAGCCGGGAGATGATTTCCACGATAAGTTCATATGGGAGGAGCCGGGGGATGATTTCCACGGTAAGTTCATCAGGGAGGAACGTCGCCTTCACAGTAGCTTCTTCTTCAATTGAGCGGTAGCCGCCGTTTAAGATGAGTGGAACCCTAGCCAAACACTAATTCCAAACAGAAGCAAACATTTCAACGTTGTGTGTTTTTTGACCGAGAAATGATCTACTTTAGTAGTAGAAGTAGTACGCTTTGACCTAAAAGTTTTTATATTGTTTTTAAATTCTTTAACTAAAATATTTATTTATTTATTTTTTAATATTAAATAAAATATTATATTTAGGGTTAACACCTCAAATAGTCTATTAAATTTAACACATTTTGAAAATAGTCTTTATGTAAAAACAAAAAACATTGATTCCATCTCTGTAATTTTGAATTTCTCGTATTTTAATCATGATAATCATGATCTACTTTCAGACATTTTAACCTTTTATAAGGGATATAATTCATACTTCGCCAAATGTTTCATTGATATGGTGAAGGTAAAATATGAAGAATCTAAAATTACATAGGTGAAATCTATATTTATCTATTCTATACCTCACCCAAATTACAGTTGTTATTTGAGGTATTATGCCTTATATTTAAAGGTAACTAGAAAACTAACGATCGATTTTAATTCAGCATTTTCCTTTTAAAAATTTCATTACAACTAATTCAAATTTTTAAAAATATAAATTAAATTTTGAAACTAGAATTTAAACTAAGACAACATAAATATTATGAAGAAAATAAACAAAAGAATTAAACTAAAGTAGATATATAAATTTATACGTGCACATATATATATATATATATATATATATATATATATATATATATATAATATGGATTTGTTAGAACGCACTAGTTTTTATGTGGGAGTGTTTTAGCAAGCTACACCTTAGGGTGCATTTAGCAACTTTTTAGTTATTTACTTGCTAATATACACCCACTTGTTTGTTTAAAAGGTGTGTTATAGCAACATACACCTAAAGATGTTTTAGTTATTAAGATTGTAAGTATAAGAGATATAAGGTTGGCTAGGTGAGATGGTTAGATAGCAGATGGATGGGGGTGGTTTTGAGCACGATTCTCACCTTCAAAATAAACTAACAAGTTAACAATTAACATATTTTGACCATTTCTAACAAAGAAAAAGATTGTATAAGGATGGGTCAATTTATTCCTATAAATTTACAAAATAGCAGTTTAATCTTTTAAATTGATTTCTTCACACAATAAAAATCTTTTAAATCGAAAAATATCAATCAATTTAATTTCATTATTTTTTCAAATTTTAAATAATTTTAAAGATTGTATGTTTGTCCTAATAAAGCGAATATTTAAGTCAATCTATATGTTTTTTTATTAGTTTTGATGGATCTTTAAAAAAAATATTTTGATGAAGGGATTATACTATTTGATATTCTTTAATTTAAGAGACTATTGTGCTATTGTTTTGTAAATTTGAGAGGATAAATTGATCCATAAGAAAGATTCAATAAGGATCTTCTTGTGTGAATTTATGAGATTTATCACCTGGATCGATGGTATAATCTTCAACTCAAGTGTCTATGCTATGTGCCTCTGGTCGTGCGCTCCTTTTCCAAACAAGGAGGTGTACCTTCAAAACATACTATGGTGGATAAAGTAAAACATGGTGCAAGTAGATAACAATTATGTGAACATGTTAAGTAAAACTCCCTATTTATATTGAGACTCCAATGATTATGCTCCAGCCTGTTGCTATCTTCGTTACTGAGATTGTTACTGGATAAGTTTTGTTTCTTGTGGTAATTAAATACGAGATAAGCAATGTTGTTTATCTTATTTAAGTGTGTTTTATGATGTTACGAATGGTGAAAACATATCATTACTTTTATTATGTATTGTTTGATGTTAGAATAATCAGCAATGATTCATGACGATTGTTGTGTTTTTCAGCGAGTTTTAAACTGCTTTTGGGTACAAAAATCGATTTTATGGTTGCAGAAATTGATATGGGTTAATTGCTTAAATTTTACGCTGTAATATACGGAAATTCTAGGGAAAAAATCAGGTAAAATAAAAACACATATTCAACTGATGTACTTTGAGATTCTTCATATTTTTTCAGGTAGACATAAAGTCCATAAAAGTTATGTAGAGGTTGAAATTTAATTTCATGATTTTTTTTCATGAATGTTTATGACATTTTTTTAGAGGGCATGTTTATAAGGTTAATATATGATATTTCACGTAAAATTACATTTTTTTGAAAAAGGACAAATTAATTATAAATTTTTCAAGCGTCAATGACCCTAAGCTTTAGAGAGAGAGAGTTTTTTTGTTTTGTTTTAGGAATGTTGAGAATATAGTTTTATTAGCATTTATTATGGTATATATTTTTTTATTACAAAGAGGGTTTAACGCCTTGATGATGATACTAATGGGTTAAAGGAAGTTAAAGTATTCAAAATTACAATAAGAAGAAAAAAATTGTTGACTATTTTTAATTTTATTCTATATATACACCCTCAATTTACTCAAAATTTTTGTTTATAATGTAGCCTTGACACCCTCAATTTCATACGAGAATCATTATCGGTTAAGTTGTCACTAACAAAAATAATTATGGCAATGTCAAAAGCAATATTGAGTGTGTTTCTTAGTGCTCTTTTGATTTTCTCAACATTCACTCAAGATGTGGAGGCCTCAATTGATGCCTATCCAGTATTTGGACGAAAGCAACTTAATGCTGTCCGAATTCCTGCTAACCCATATACAAGAGGCTGTGAGAAAATTATGCGTTGTCGCGGCGGCAATGATCCACCATCTAGAGATTAACAACGTACAACAAATGATATGACTTGTATTGTATACAATACAATTACATGAATATAGTATAGTACATTTTGTATTACTTCATTTCAATTAAATAAAACTACGAACGTTGTTTTGAGGCATTAATGTGTTGGTCCAAGGTTTTATCAAAAACACGTTGCTCTTGTGTTTTGTGGTCACCGTATTTTGGGTTCGCAACCTCGGGGCAGTGGTAGGTTCAAAACGTTTTGATTAAGTGTGTAATTTAGATGTTGATTCAAATGCGTCGTGGTGTGTGCAAGGATCGTTGGGCTCGAAAGAGCTAGTAAAGCTTGCTATGATCTGAAACAGGGGCGGCTGGTACATGAATCTGATATGTGTTGGCGGTCGATTTATAAACCATATCTCAAAGACAGTTTGTCCCCGTTTCGCTTTCTTTGGAGGTGGTTGTGGTACTATTGTTGAACGAGAAATTACTGTTAATTTGATGTAGATCGCAGTAAACGGTTGGTGCATGTGGTTTCGCTAATTACCATGTTGGCGGTCGAATCTACTCTCCACTCTCAATTGTCTGTGGTTTCGTAGATTGAAATGGGACTGTGTGGATTCGAAAGAACCGTTAATGCTTGTTGTTGTTGTTGCAGGGAGTTGATGGTATGCGATCTGATTTCATGTTAGTGATTGATTCATTCGCCAAATTATAGACCCATTTGGTACTCACAAACGTCTATCGCTAATGGTTGATTCACTATGCTGTTATTATTTTCATGTATTACCATTAGAGTTGATTCACATGGATTGATTGGGTCAGGTTTTATGTCCCCCCAAATTTTAATTAATTTTTCCCCTTTTTTGATAATATATATGAACGACTGGCAAAAGAATTGAGTAGAGTACCATCTTAGTTGGGGACTACTCTTTTTGACGATATTTTGCTCTAGACTTATAAAAAAAAGTGAAATATGAATCAAATAACATCATTGAATTGAAATGCCAACATGTGAAGTAGATATGACCAAAAAACATCTAGCAAATTTTCATCTCAACATACAGTAGCCCCAACCATGATTTAAAATTTTACATTCACTTTCCTTTCCTTGAGAGGTGCAGTGACCTACATCGTAAAGTTTGGAGATCATTGAAACATGAAGGATCAAATCAGGATTTGTATCACTAGGCAACATGGCCATGGGCAAAAAGGTTGGCTTCAAAAAGTCATCATGAAATACATAAGTGAAACAACAAAGCACAAGAAAGAAAAAAATGAATGTATAATTCCATACACAAACCAAATGTATGTAACTAAATTAGAGCAGTAACATTAGCAAGAAGAACATCAGATTCATACTGAATAATCAAAACCTCTAGGCACACACTGCAGGTACAAGCGAAATTCATTCTCATGAATAACCACAAATTGAAAAGTAAAACACATTCTAATGTATGAATCTTGCGACTCATTGAGATTTTACGTGCCACAAAACATCATTATTGTTGTGAAAGTGACTCAAAATTGGAGAAATTGAAGTTTGCTGAATCTGTCAAAATCGGGGCCCGAATGGAGCTGTCCGGGGCCCGAATTTGAGTGTTGTTTTTTGTCTGTTGGTTCGGCAAAAATCAGTGGCCGAATGGAGGAATTCGAGGCCCGAATTTTCCAGCAAAAAATATAACAGAAACGTATTTTTGGGCTGAGATTTTGTTCCAATTTATGAGGGATACTTTTACTATAAATATAGACATTGTATCAGTGTAAACCTTGAGATAGAGGGGGCTGAAACAAGGGTTTAGAAAGGCAACAATAAAACTAGGGTTTGTATAGAGTTTGTCTCTTTTGCAACAAACACTAGGGTTTGAGGGTTGATTCATCTTGGGAAACACTATTAGGATTGAGTCTCTTGGTTACGGAAAGAGACTGGGACTTTGGGTAGAATTAGGCGGGAGACTTATTCTTGTAACCCATTGATATCTCTTTTGTAAAGTTACTCATCATTATAGTGAAACAGAGGGCTACTCTCTCCCCCAGACTAGGTCAATTTGGACCGAACTGGGTCAACAAATTCTTTTGTGTTCTCTCTTCTTTTCTCTCTCGTTGTTTTCTACTTTTGCCTTGTGTTTATAATTGTTCCATACACTTTGTTTTGGTTGCCTGATTATCACTTGCTCCACACATCAAGTTTGTTATTGGTGTGATTTTTTCATCGAATTCACAAAAATTGGCCCCCACCGTGGGGCAAGGATCAAAGGATAATCAAGTATCATGGGTTCGAAGTGGGATATTGAGAAGTTTACCGGAGATAACGATTTTGGGTTATGGAAGGTAAAGATGGAAGCGATGTTAATACAGCAAAAGTGTGAGAAAGTTTTGAAGGGTGAAGGTTCGTTACCGGTCACCATGTCACGAGCAGAGAAGACCGAGATGGTGGACAAGGCTAGGAGTGTCATTGTCTTGTGCCTCGGGGATAAAGTTTTGAGAGAAGTAGCGGAGGAACCAACTGCGGCATCGATGTGGACAAAGTTGGAATCTTTGTATATGACAACGTCTTTGGCTCATCAGCAATTCCTAAAGAAACAACTCTACTCATTCAGGATGGTGGAGTCAAAGGCCATCATGGAGCAACTTACGGAGTTCAACAAAATCCTTGATGACTTGGAGAATATTGAGGTGCAACTTGAGGATGAAGATAAAGCTATACTCTT
>Ga0315913_1008324_pt1 | contig 12316 bp, 6 predicted proteins | sample MpolsnodulesMG_FD_207736 | JGI IMG/M metagenome (GOLD analysis project Ga0315913, IMG submission 207736) | Medicago polymorpha root nodule microbial communities from Los Angeles, California, United States - small nodules | ecosystem: Host-associated > Plants > Roots > Nodule | place: USA... | reverse complement strand
TTTCACCATCTTGAAAGCTTTTAGAGTCTAATTACATACTTTCTGATGTTGTAGTCCTGTCTCTCCAATAACTAATGTGCTTCCTCTATCTTTGGTGCTTCTCGTTTCTCTTATTAAGGAAGCTTTTGAGGACTGGGTAAGAATTTTCTTTACTCTCTCTGCACATTACTTTCTTTTTGGTATGTTTTACTTAAGTTTTTAGGAGTAGGGGATTCAGATTTCATCTTTTTGGATAGACGTTTTATAAGAAATTTCAACTAAGGATGTTATAGGAAAACGTTGAATTGATATGTATATAAGAAACATTTTATCACACAAAATGCTTCCATATTTGTGAAAGATTATGCTTATTTTGTTTCATAATGTGATTATGACTTCCATATATGTAATGAATGATTTTATGCATTTATGTATTCATGCATGCATGACTGGATAAATGTTTATTTAGATATCTTGACGACTTTGTTATTTCAAATTATTGAGGCTTTCTTATAAATTGATTTATTCCAGTGGATTTCACTGTGCCCCTCCTATTAATGTTTTCCCCTTAAATTTGTTACAACAGAAGCGTTTTCAAAATGACATGTCCATAAACAATAATATGATAGATGTTTTACAAGATCAAAAGTGGGTGTCTATACCTTGGAAAAAGTTGCAGGTCGGAGATATTATCAAGGTGAGTGTGCAGTATGCTATATGTTTCTCTGCTATATTTAATTTTGTCTTGCCTATGTTACAAACTAAAACTTACAACCTCATTGGAAGAGTATTTATAATGGTCATTGATCCTATGCATATTAACTTTCATAAGATGTTGGTTGGTTATCATGTCATTGGGGGATGCAGTCCTCACAACATATGTTCATAATATGTTATCGTCCTCTTACATCCTATGTTGTTAATCTCGGATAGTGGTGTGCAGTGGCTGAATCCAAATCCACTAAAGCAGAATTGCAGAAAGTGCGATGACCGATATTCTAAATTTCGTTACACTTTAAATAATTTATACGAAGTAATTTATTTAAGTAATTTATACTATATTATACATATAAATAATTTTATTTGTTTATTTACATTTACTAACTCTATCCCTAAATAGAAAGCCCCTTTCGAAATGAAACTTGTCCCTAAATATAAGCCTCATTTCAAGTTATTGTGAAATTTACGTTCGCGATAAATAGCAACACTCTTGTTAAATATACCTATAATTAATTCTACCAAGTGTCTTGAGATTAAGGGTGTGTTTGGTTTGGAAGAGAGATTGTGAAGAGAGAAGTTGCTAAGAGAGTATGAGAAGAGAGAAAAACAAAATGAGAAATAGAGTAGATTTTATGTATTGTTTGGTATAAGAGAAAGATGAAAGAAGTAGAGAAGAAAGAAGTGTTAATTATTTTTTATAGTACCAAAATACCCTTTCTTTTTTAAAATAAATCCATTGATGCAGTTTCACTCCACCATCAGGCTTACGACCAATTCAACCCCTAATTTTTTTTTTAAATTTTTATTTCTATGCAATTCAAGTATTCAACCCATAATTGTCATTGTCTTAAAAAAAAACCATAATTATCATTTATCACAGCTTTCAGCGATTCACTTACCATCATATTCGATGCACTATTTGTTCTTTCATTCCTCCACATCAATTTTATATATATTTTTTTTAATTCATGTGTTTTCTATTCTCTTATTAAAGATTCTGCTAAAAAAATTCAACTCCTAGTTATCCATTCCCCTTCTCCACCTCCAGATATATAATTAATAAATACAAAATAAAATGAATGATACCCACTTCTCCACATAGGCCTCCACTTCCTCAACTGTAATGGTGGTTTTTGCCACTCATCTTTGTTGATCAAGAAAGTAAGGGCAAAACAATGAAAAACACCGTTTCTATTGTCTTTAAGCGTGGGACCCACACCAAATTGGTATTTCTCCCCTATTTCTTCTGTCTCCCAATCAGGAGAAGTGTGGCATCTCCTTCCTCTTTCTCTCTTCGATACTTCTCATGCCTCTATTTCTCGCCAACCAAGCACAGTGTAAAAGCAAACAGGACTAAATAAGATAAAAATAAAATCTTATCTTGCTTGATTCTCCTACATATAATATTAATAGTAATGATGTTTATAGTTTTGTATTTTTCTTCCCCCTTTCATATTATGATTTTCTTAATATTTTGCTCATGTACCCTTCGTTTGTTTTTGTCTAGCACCTCAAATTATTTTCTTTATCATGTTTGTTATATTTGTTCCCATCTTGTAGAGGCACATACGTATCTTTGGGATTGTGAAAAAAGTGATTTTGTTGTAGGTTAAGCAGGATGGATTCTTTCCTGCAGATTTGATTTTCTTGGCTAGTACAAATGCAGATGGTGTCTGCTACATTGAGGTTTATTTATTTATTTGTTTGTTAATATGTTTCAATCTAGTATGAGTGTTTCTTGATGTTCTTTATCAGTATTTGCGATTATTAATGCTGGGTTTGGGTGACAGACTGCTAATTTGGACGGGGAGACCAATTTGAAGATTAGGAAAGCATTGGAAAAAACCTGGGATTACCTGACTCCAGAGAAGGCATCCGAGTTTAAAGGTTTGTATTTTAATGATTAATATTTATGATACCCCTTATTACGATTATTTATTTTCTGTCCAAGTCCTAGGATACATACACCTTCAAACCTTTTATCTTTTAATGCATTTTTGTTTTAAACATTTTTAGTAAAAGGATTTTTTGTAACATGATCATAGTTTTGGCTTATCTGTCTGAGAAGTGAGTACAGGACATCAATTTAATCAGTCTTTTGTGTATGTTAGTTTCTATGGATTGGCTACGTGCCTTATTTCTTCGAGATACAACTCTGATTCCAACTTAAAAACAATGTGATTACAGAAATGTATAGTATCTTTCACATGGCTTCCTCTTTGTATGGGGATTTAGCTGGTAAAATAGTATAGTAGTATTAGTATCTTGTACATATGTTATGATTACTTGTGGAGACACATACTGTGTTTACATTCACCATTGTTAAGCGTCGGATCAGCTGTTAATTCAGGTTGGGTAAAAGTAATATAAAATTGTGTAAATGTGTAATTGGTTGTCATTTATCATTAGATATATAGATCATCCGATTGGACATAATGTTCACTTTTGGGATTCACTACGACTAAAATACTAGTAATTTTTTGCTCATAAAATATTAAATGATTTACTTGTCTCATTAATTTTTCTTAAATTTCTAGTATTTTTGTATGGAAATTTCTAAATTGCGGTTTGCTGTAATTGAAAGTTTGTATGGCTCTTCAAAATGATTGCCTTTTTAATTTTCTTTACGACACATTACTCTGAATTTTATGTAATACTCATTTATTATCAGGTTGATGATAGTCAATTCCAATGATAATCTATCTATTATAAGTTTTGACAAGCTGTCTTCTTGCTATTTTCAGGTGAAATTCAGTGTGAGCAACCAAACAATTCCCTGTATACATTTACTGGAAATCTTTTGATTCAAAAGCAAACACTTCCCCTCAGTCCAAACCAAATTCTTTTGCGAGTATGCTGTGTTTTTATTTATTTTTCTCTCAATGCTGTTTGTGTTTTGTTGTTGTATTGTATAAGCTAGCCATAATTGCTGCATTTGACAGAGTGAGTGAGTGTTTTTTCTTTGTCGAGTTTGTTTTTAACTTTGTATATGGTGGTACTACCATCGATAGATGCTTATGTTTTGTTTACTTAATTTATGAATTGAGCAGACATTAATTTATTGAATCTCTGGTTTTCAGGGATGCAGTCTCAGAAATACAGAGTATATTGTTGGTGTTGTTATTTTTACAGGACAAGAAACAAAGGTATGTTGTTGTAAATGACGTCTAATATTATTACCTCCGCAATTTTCTAGCCCTTGGTCTGCATCTAGTTAAAAATAGTTATTAATAATACTAGTAATGCATTGTTGTTGAAATGTTACTTGTGACATAGTTCTGTTGTTTTGGACTTGTTATGCTATTACTCCATCTGGAATGATTTATAAGCAAAAATTGGCTTAATCACACATTTTAAGAATGATAATTATACTAATGAATCACACTAGATCAATTAAACAATTGTTTCCATAACCTAAATTTCCCTTCAAGATTAAATTGGTTCATTGGAAACTAAAGTTAAATTAAGTAAAGGTCATTTTAGAGATAGTATCATTAAACAGGCTAAAAAGTGTTAACTTTTGCTTTCATTTCATTCAAAGATATATAGCTATTTTTGGCTTATAAATCCTTCCGGACGGAGTGTAAATTATAATCATCATTGGTATATCATGTGATTTTGTTTTGTTATCAAGCATATATGGATCCCCGTCAGGTGCAGGGATGATGAAAAAAGAAAACAAGGGAAAGTCAGTTCTGTTTGTTGAACTTTGATGGATATGCATTCATTTCTTTGTCTATGTAAATAGAAACAAAGGGGGTATTTGATTACTCTTATCTTTTTCAGTTGATATAATTTTCCCCAATAAATGTAAAAAACAATTTTTGTTGAGTTTCCTGTATTCAAAGTTGTTTAGGAAACGATGAATTTGACTTTTTTTTCCCAATTGTTCCCTTCACAAAATACTGATAAAAGGAACAAAATGAAACAAGGTGGCACCCTCCTTTAAAAGGGCATCATTGATCACAAGTTTTATTTTCAAATTTTGTTCTCCATTAAACTTTTGTTGTTGAATATGTTGATTGCATTATTGATTGTCTCTATTCTTTTGCAAATCTAGATTAGCTTGGTTTATATTTTACTCTCTCTAGGTATTTAATATTTTCATCCTGTTGCAGCAGTTTTTTGTTCTTTAAATGTTAACGGATCTTTCATCATTTCACAGAAAATAAACCAAATACACCCTACCTATGATATCACCACTAGTTATAGTGTATTTTACTAAACTTATGTTTCTTAATAATTGGTTGGTGTTGAATGTGATAGGCGAAATAACTTGGTTTGTATTTTCATTTTTAGGATATGTCTTTTGATATTTCACTTTGTTGTTGCTGCACGTTTTCCTTCTGTAATTGTTCAAGTGTATTACATGCGTTCTGAATGACATTGCAGGTGATGATGAATTCAATGAATGTTCCTTCCAAAAGAAGTACATTGGAGAGGAAACTTGACAAGCTCATACTTGCTCTTTTTGCAACACTCTTTATGATGTGCTTTATTGGAGCCATAGGCAGGTATGTGAGTTAAATAGAGTTTCTGGATCACTTCTAATCTGTTGTCAATGTTCATGGAATATATGTTTAGGCAGTATTAGGAAGGGCTGGAACTTGTTGTCTGAAATCTGAATTAGATTTATTGTTTTTATTACTGTAATATCAACACCATTATTTTGATGGACCCTACATGGCATGTCCACAACTTGAAACTCTATTTTTTGTTGAGATTTAATAATAGTTAATGATTATTCATCTATAATAAGTATTAAATTCACAAAAGTTGTAATCGCAGTGTTGAAAGTTTTATAAAAAATCTTAATATAATAATAATAATAATAATAAAAAAAAATAGTAATAATAATAATAATAATAACAACAACAACGTGTCTGTTATTAGAACTAAATTTTAGTCCAAAAAATTGTAATTACAGACTGGGAGGTTGAGGAATGTGCTTTTTTTTATATTTTAATCTAGTTATTCGATGATGGTTTATTTTAAAAAGTTGATATTTTGACCAAATGAGGTAGTCCCTTATATAGTGGTATATAATTTTGAATGATATTGTTGGAATTGTGAATTTCAGTGCTATTTTCGTGAACAAAAAATACTTTTACTTGCATCTTGACTCATCAGAGGAGGGCTCGGCACAGTTCAATCCAGGAAACAGATTTCTGGTAACGTGTACTTGCTGTCAAGATAAATAGCCACCTCCTTTCATTCTTTTCCTCTTAACTTAATCGCTAATTCCAAGTCTTCTGTTGTCAGGTTTTTATTCTTACTATGTTTACCCTTATCACACTGTATTCAACAATCATCCCAATCTCACTTTATGTGTCTATAGAGGTCTGTGTCTCAGTCATTTGAATTTATATACTCCAAAAGTTCCATGTTTTTGTAATAAGAAAACTTATTTATTTGGGTTATTGTATCAGATGATAAAATTTATTCAATCAACTCAATTTATCAACAAGGATTTGGGCATGTACCACAAAGAAAGCAATACACCGGCATTGGCCAGAACCTCAAATCTGAATGAAGAACTTGGACAGGTAAGTAGCTACCACATGTTTTGGTTGTTGGCATAAAATAATTAATTATTCTTGGTGGAGATTTAAAGGCAAACATAAAAAAAATAAAATAAATCAATATAAAGAAAGGTTTCTAAAATAATGACAATGACCGTTTAAGAAACCTAGAATAAAAGTGGTTTAGTACTGTGAATGAGTACGTCTCCGCCAGGTTCCCACTGTGTGTGAAATAATCCTTTCAAAATGCCTTCATCCAATCCATCTCATAACTTACTTATTTTCATAGCTAAAGAAGTATTGTTTTCCCTTGTTTCTTTTGCACTCCCATAATTCACCTTAGTGGCTTGTTTCTGAAGTTTCTTTTCCACCATTTACCTTCTCTACTTTGGAGAATATCCTACTCAAATATCTTTTATGAACAGGCCAACCAACTTTAAACCGAATTGATCAAAAAGTGGTGGGTCTTGTAATCAAGAAGACTATTTCTCTGGGGTTTTCTTGCTTCTATCTAAAAGTTCTCCTTTTCACCTTTTGGATATGGGACATCTTTTTCTAGATCAAAATTGTTGCAAGGAGCTTTTGATAGATTAAACTTTCCTCTCTAGTAATAAGCAGTATCCTTTTTCTATTAGGTGTACTAAATTCCTAACTTAGGCAGTTAGATAATTGTGAATTTGTTAGGACCTAGTATGAGAGGGTGTTTTAAGTAATTAGTAGGTAGTTAATTAGGTTTAAGTAGATTATTAGTAAGTTGCCCATTAGGATTAGGATTAAATAATAAGAGGCCCAATAGGGGATAAACACTAGAATTTTCTCTTTATTTGTATATATAAAGGGGAGTTCTTAGGAGTTTTAGAGTATGACAGATTGAGTTTTCTGTTCAGGGCCAGAGTAGGATTCCTCTCTGAGTTGTGTTGGAGCTTTGCTCTGGGAGTAGTTGGAGAATCTCTCTTCTACTATTTTACTATTTTCATTCATATCAATAAAACACCCTATTTTCTTTATTCATCATCTGTTTCATCTTCTTGCTGGTCTGTGAATCATTGATAGGATCCATTGGTTCCTATCAGAATTTGTATAACTTAAGATTAGTTCCATATAACTTATTATTATGATTTTTTCCCTATAGAATTAGGAATTTGAGTCTTGCATTAGTATAAATAAGGCTAGTGCTTAGTCTTTTTTTGCATCATTAAATCACCTGTTATGTCAACACATAATGATAATTCAAAGTCTTTAGTCTCTTCCCTCTGTATCTACAATCCTAGAACTTTAACATGGTATTAGAGCGTAACACATTTGGTCACGATTTTGGCTATATCTAGTTCTCCTAAGTATGCAACCGATTAAATTTGAAACTATGTTCTCCTGTTCTTACACACATTCCAACTTTCTCTCTTCCAAGTTTTCTCTTTGTTGGTGTTAGGAATGGTTCATCCTTTCAACATGTTCAGAATCTCTCCTCTGTTGTGCCATCCTTCCAATGTGTTGACACTCTCTCGTCTGTTGTGCCATCCTTTCAACATGTTCAGAATCTCTCCTCTGTTGTGCCATCCTTCCAATGTGTTGACACTCTCTCGTCTGCCCTGTTATCCTTTTTACTTGATCTGTAGCTTTCATTGTCATGTCATCTTTTCGGCGTGCTTTGAAGTTCTCTTTTGTTATGTCATCTTTCCGGTTTGGTCTAAATCTACCCTCTGCTGCGTTATCTTTCTGGTGCATTTTAAAGCTCTCATCTGCCATGTTACCCCTCTAGTATGTTCTGAAGTTGTTCTTTGCCCTGCCATCCTTCCCCTGTGTTCAAAATCTCTCCTGATGTCATCCACCATGTCATCCTTGCCCTGTTATCTTTCTGGTGTATTTTAAAGCTCTCACTGATGTGTTCAGATGCTCTCGTCTGTAAAGTGGTTTCTTTCGGTCTCCATTCTCCATTACTGCGTTGCCTTTTTTTTTTTGGCATTCTCTTGTGTCACTAGTCTTGCCAGAATATTTTGCAGTGACTTTTTAATTCAAAGTCTTTGTTACTTGTCTCTCTCTTAATCTGAAATCCCATTTTCCTTTGTTCTTTTCCCGCATTTCGTTTATTGCTTGAAATTTAAATTGATAAAATATGAAGTAGTATCTGAAAGATGATACATACATTTTCAGTCCACGTGTGATTGAAAAATGAAAATATAAATTGTTTCTCCGTTGCTGTATATTTTTATTTTCATATTTCCTTGTTAATACAATTTTACTTATTTATTAGGTGGAGTATATTTTCTCCGACAAAACTGGGACCCTAACAAGAAACTTAATGGAGTTCTTCAAATGTTCGATTGGAGCAGAGGTCTATGGAAATGGTGTGACCGAAATTGAGAGGGGACTAGCAGAGCGCAATGGCATGAAAATTGAGGTAGTACTCTTGCTGTGGTTTGTAAGGAAGTAGATGACCAATTTTGAAATTGCACAATTATGTCGTATTATTGCTCTACAGGAAAATAGATCGCCCAATGCTGTGCAAGAGAGGGGTTTCAATTTTGAAGATGCCAGGCTTATGAGAGGAGCTTGGAGGAATGAGCCCAATCCTGATGCATGCAAAGTAAATAATTTTGCTTTACTTTGAATTAGTGGTAGCAGTTTGATTTATCTTTCAACCTGGTCTTGAGTTTTTGGTTTGCAAGTTTGATTCTTGTTGAGTAAAAAGGTTTTTATATACATCCATCTACTTCTCTTGATATATATTTTCTAAATTTTAATGGAAAATCAACCGGCTTAAATCTGTGCTTGCTGGTTGCATGTTATACTTAAGTTATTGGTTCACATTTATCCTAGAAATTATACAAGATTTCTTAACTCAAACCATCTGTCACGAGTTACATATAAAGTTAGTATGACTGAGCTGAATACTTAGAAGTCTGTAATTTTCTTATAAATGTATATGATTTTATCAATTTGTGTTGTACTTTATGTTCTATAATTTAAATCCTTGTATCTGTATCATTTTCTATGTATGTCTGTGTTGTATATGTGCTTCCTAGGTAATAATTAGGTCCTTTACTTTTGTGCCTAATTTTCAAAACATTTGGCACAATCCAGAAAATGTTTATTCACATTGTTTAGTCGTGTTGCTCTTTTCGTAAGTATTATATGTAGTTAAGCGCATAAGCTGCTTTCATTATGTTATGCCGATACCATTAATTTAAAAGGTGCAATCTGGTACCGTGGTTTTATTATGTTAATAAATATTTTATACAATATAGTAATATCCCTTTTTTATATATATGTGTAGGAATTCTTCAGATGCCTTGCTATATGCCATACTGTACTTCCGGAAGGTGATGAGAAGTCCCCTGAAAAGATCAAATATCAAGCTGCATCACCTGATGAGGCTGCTTTGGTTATTGCTGCAAAGCACTTTGGTTTCTTCTTCTACAGGTTGAAAATTCAAACTTCTTGATTATGTTTCTAATTTTCCTGGTAAACAATGCGAGCACCTAAGTAGTGGATAGGGGAAAAAGTGTGGATGATTAAGGATTGAACCTCCAACATTAACATTACAACCAATTATTGAGAACTTGGGCTGGTGCCAATTTAGCTAAACCTGCAAACTCATTGGCGGTTTCCTCCTTTTAAGAGGAATGAGACCCTTTGTTCAAATGTTCAGTCTCAATCTGTTATATAAATTATGTATGTTCATTGTAATCCTGTCTTGTGTCTTTTATACATTTATAAATTACCATTGGACTGTAGATATCTGAATTGCGTAGAACTGTCGGCAAAGTTTAGTGATTTGTGACATCAAGTTCTTATGTGTCAGATGAGACATTGGTTGAACCAAATTTCCAAGTTCCATTTCTTTTATGCATTTTTATCTCCTCATCCATTGGTTGAACCCAATTTTCATCCATAAGTGCCTCTTGCACAGATGACTGATCCTCACAAAGTCAACATTTTGGGGTCAGTTGTATACATTCTGCTATCCGGGATTGACAATACTAACCGTACCCGCTAGCATGTTCAATTGCTTTTTAACTCAAGTTTCCGGATAAAGCTTGCACACAACCATTTTCCACGTTTATCAGTTCACAAAGGCAGTGGGTGCAAAGAGGAGCTTATTCCTGAGCTTGTGTTGGCCACAAGGAGTATCATCCACAGAGGGGGAGCACAGGCAGCCTGTTTATGACGCTCCTTGAGAGGATATCAGATTCCTGATTTTAGTTTGACCTTGTAGGCCCTCATTTTGTTGAAACAATTTTTTTGTGAAGAATGAGGTTTAATCTTTTCATTTACCAGTTCTTCAGCAATAGAGCTGCTAGATTTTGATATTTCTTCTTTTTGAGTTGATGCTAATCTGAAAGATTTTTTCAGGCGCACACCTACAATGATATATGTTCGAGAATCTCATGTTGAGAAGATGGGAAAAGTTCAAGATATGCCCTATGAGATTCTCAATGTGCTTGAATTTAATAGGTATGATCCCTCCCGGTACATTGTTTTAGGGTCTTAACTTTTTCTTCTGACAATACTTGTATCTTTGCTTCGTTTATAGTACAAGGAAGCGCCAGTCAGTTGTATGTCGTTATCCAGATGGAAGGCTTGTACTATACTGTAAGGTAATAGTTTCTTGAGGTTTAACCACACAATTACAAGTTGCCATTGGGTTTGGTTAGGATGACATTTTCTGAAGAACTTTCTTTTCACAGGGTGCTGATACTGTAATCTATGAGAGACTGGCTGATTCTAACAACGATATGAAGAAAATCACCAGGGAGTACTTGGAGCAATTTGGATCATCTGGACTACGTACATTATGCCTGGCTTACAGAGAATTGCATCCAAATGTTTACGAAAGCTGGAATGAGAAGTTTATCCAGGCCAAGTCTACTCTACATGATCGTGAAAAGAAGTTAGACGAGGTACAATTTATCATAACATGGAAGTTTTTCTGTGCATAATCAGCATCAATTTGTTTATATTTTTGGCATTATTTGTGTTGAAAAGTAGTTAATTTCCACTAGAAATTATTCTTTTGACGATAGTTCTTCTGTAGTAGTTTGTCCATTTAGGTGGCTTATTTACTTTTTTCCGTCCAATTCTTACTTCATTGGATTCTGAAAGCCAAGATTAGAAAAGCAGCAGCTGTGCTGTTCTGATGAATTTGAACTTTACACTTACCTTTGGAACCCAGTTCCTGTAGAACAGCTTTACAATTCAAACTCAAATTCAATAGCAAAACTCTCAAACTGGGATTAATACATGATTAGACAATTTTTACCACCTACAGGTGTAACTTTTGATACCAATAAAAGGAATTTAGCTCTATGCTTGCTCAGGAAATTTAGAGTTTTTTTCAGTAACAATCAAATCAACATACCTTGCGATTGCAACTTGGATCCCTAAAAATAATTACAAAACATTAAATTATAATATTAAAAATTAAGAATTAGATAATCATGATAGAAGTTAAAAATACATCTTACTATGTCTTCAGTTTCTTCGAAGTACTATATCTGAAAACGATAGTAACTTGCTTCACCTTATTGGTATAAAATATCAAGTAGAATTACAGTCTTAGCGATTTCAAAATCTGTGCGTAATCTAGAATTGTCTTCATTCTTTATTCCTAGATGTGTCTGCTTCACAGATCATGAGATTGGTTTAACAAATTCATGGGAACTTTGGCTGAAGATACACAATTATTTCCTTTCCCAAACTTGAGCCAAAGCTTGGCAACTGCAAACAGAGCTTCGTAACACCTCTCTTAAAATACTGCACAGTGGCAGAGTTTATTGTTGATGCTCATTTTGATGTTGGTGGTGATCCACTTTTTCTACAGGCACAACTTGATGTAATTCTCGAAGGATTACCTGAAGAACATGAATATGTTGTCACTCTTGTATCAACCGTTAACCTCTGTAGTTTGAATATTAGGTTGTCAAACTCGAGAGTTAGGTAAACTCGTGGAGCCTAAATAAATTTGGCTCGAAAACTCTTCAAAGTTTACCTAATATTAAAATGGGTTTGTCTAACATGTGCAATATTGCACATGTTAAAGTAACTAAAAATAGCAACTATTTATTGAAAAACAACAATTATTTATTAAAAAATTA
>Ga0315913_1008323_pt1 | contig 12317 bp, 9 predicted proteins | sample MpolsnodulesMG_FD_207736 | JGI IMG/M metagenome (GOLD analysis project Ga0315913, IMG submission 207736) | Medicago polymorpha root nodule microbial communities from Los Angeles, California, United States - small nodules | ecosystem: Host-associated > Plants > Roots > Nodule | place: USA... | reverse complement strand
CAAACTTACTGAAACATGGCCATGCCCACTAAGAGAAGATTGCAAGAGGCGGGTTAGCTTTGAATCTCGATACGGAACATGAGATGCCTTTCCCTCACTCAACTTTCCTATAACCTTCATTGAAATCACAAAATCAAGACATTAATGTGTGCCCTCCCTGAGAGGGAAAACAAAAAATAAATCAACATGCAATTCGATCAGCTCCCACACACATAAAAAAGACTGTTATTTGAAAGATAGTCCAGCATGATAGATAAATGTTTCCTCAACATTTAACAGAACTAAATATGAGATACAGTTATTTCTGCCTGCTTGCTTACCCAAAAAAAAAAAAAAAGATATGACATACATTATTTTCAGACAGTTATAAATATATTTCTACCCAAAAAATATTGCATGATCTGGAAACTACCGTGTCATGTACAAAAAAAATGTCATAGTAATACTTTTCACTAGATAAAAAATAGAAATTAAAAATGGTGGTCTCAGGTGCTATAGAAAGACATGACAAATCTTCTCCGTAGCAAAAATATAGACGTTGAATGACACCTACTGTTCCAAGTGTCAGAAGACTTTTGTTGATGTAAGATCCTTCTTTTCTTCTTAATCCAGTTGTTTCAGTTTTCGAACTTTCAGATCCAGCCAAATCAATCAAGTTCTGAACGAAGAAATAAGCAAACACAAAATGAAAATAGTGATCCAACTCATATAAATATGGAAATTTCGGTGAAGTCATAAGTAATAATTTTTACATACAAGCTGGGAGAAGATCACTCCATCATACTCATCACCATGGGCACTGCTTTCAATCATCTGTAAATATATTAAATGACGACAACTTAGATTTTCATATTAAAACAAAATAAATTAGAAATATATTTTGATGCATTGATGAGGCTTGATTCATGACAGAAAGCCAAAATACATTATTTGAGAAATGAGTAAACACTTTGGCCTTTCAATCATGAATCAGCTCCAACAAACATAGGTGTATAAAAGTGCAGTAATCTGCTTAGACATTTGAAAACTTACTGCCTTGGGATGTAATAGATAATTTCCGTTATACAATTAAAAATGAAGGGGATCTGTTGGATAACAATTTTAACAGTGTCATATCAAGCATGTTTACCAGTGTGAATATTGTGTGACTCCTGCTGCTAAAAAGATTAAAATTATTTGATCCAACATGGCGATGCTCTGCACAAAAAAGAAACAAACTTACTTAAAAACATTTCGCAGACAACCATTATCCATGAATAATATTATATTTTATTAAAAAACAATTGGGAGGAAATGTATAACTATCATTATCAATGCAAGTACCTTCTCCAGCAGCAATAAAAGAAAGGGCGTGTCCAGGAGATAGAACAACTTCTTCCTTTATACCCTCAACATAAGTTCCCTTAACATCAATAATTGAATATAACCACAATTAGACATAACTAAATAATAGTATTCCCACCTTCTAAATCAACACTAATTTTCAAGATACTCTTCAAATTCTAACTCGTTATTTTAACATGAAACTGAGTATTTTTATGAAAGCAGTGGACTGTGATAAATTAAAAGATCAATTCTGATCATGCAAAAGCGCATATACTCTATTACAATGAAAACAGAGTAAGAAACCCATGATCACAAGATAAAAAAAAAATAGATGGAAAAACAACAGTAATAAGGTATCAATCAAGACAAGAGTATAGAGAGAAACCTGTGAATCTTCTCTGACTCGTAAATTTTGACCAGTTGGGTCAAGCAAATCATTTATCACCTGAAACAAAGCAGAACCAACCACCATATACCCATTAAATCAAATATTTGGGAAATATGTGCACACACAAACACAATATGCATGCAACAATGTAACAATCCGTGTCAAATAATGGTCATCAAAGGGAAAAATAGACTAGAGCATGTTCATTGTAAACATCATTTGGCAAACAATGTTCAGTTATTACCTCGTTGTATATTTCTAGATATGACACTCGGAGTAAGAATTCTCTTCCTGGAGTCTGCAGCAAAAGTTCAATTAGAAATAGCTGGGATGCGATGCTTCCAATCATGTCAAGTTGAAGCAGAAATAAATAATTACCAATCAGGACATAGAGCTCAAGTATCCTTGTAATAAATAAGTAATAACAAAAACGAGCAAAAAGATGGCCAAACAAACGGGAAAGGGAGAGTGATGCACACACTTAACACACACAGAAAGAGAGAGATGGCAATTGTGTCAAAAGGGTAGAGACATCCTGTGTACTTCATTGAACATGATATAATAAACAACGGTAGCACCTATGTAATTTAAAAAATCAATAGTTACTAAATTGGCAAGAAAGCTTACATCTTGGATCATGCTGAAAACATCCTTTATTGCCAATGGTATTATACCAGGAGAATTTTGATCACCCTGCATATATTATTATTGAAAACAAAATTAAAAACACAAGTCAAAAGATTGCAACTACGTAGAAAAGTATACCAATAAGATACTGCAGATCACACACAGAAAGACATGTGAAACAGAAGCAAACTATATGAGAGCTAACATTTGTAAGAACTACAAGTGGACCAAGCATATCACATTAGAGCATTTATGAGAGCTATTATTGTTGTTGCATACACACAAAAGAACAGTGCCAGTCACACAATAATATTTCTAGGAATCCATGATTTTGCAATTGGAGACTACATTTCTTATCATTTTTATTTGCAATTGCAAATTTAACACATTACAACATGGTAACAGACCATCCTAAATACGAAGTCAGTTTATAAGATCACACATCATATGAATCAACTACGGGGAGTGAAAATAGCAATACGGGAACAAGGGCAGTTTTTATTTTTAACAGGTAACAAGAATGGGTCATCAAAACTATGTGTATTGGACAGAAATATGAAATTCCAAGCATTGGATTTAAAATACATCTACTGCAAAGCATGGATACTCTAGCAACTAAGACTCCAATATCAAATTAAATGGTTAGTATAATCATTGCAACGCTCTTTTCCATAGCTGAATGGCATTAAAATACAAAACTTTCTCCAATTTCCAATGTATCGTGCATCCTTCTTCGGTATATATTCTTTTTTAAATCCTTTTAACCATCACTGTCATTTTTCAGTTTCCACCAAGAATGATCTTAATCCTACAAGGTGCATTTGGTGTGATTGATTGTTAACTGCTAGTATAGTCTTAATTGGTAGTTTACCAGACTGTGTAATACCGCGGAAGAAAAAAAAATGTATCAACCGTAAGTGAATCAAAACCCTTTATACATTACCCAAAAACTAATCTTATGAGACGTGATCTTTGGCTACTAAAACATAAAGCAACAGCTAGAATATTACTACAACCTACATTCCTCACAAAAATTGTACAAAAAGGCAACGCTAACAAGAAGTAGCCGCCGTGTAGCATAAGCACTGCCATGTTCAAATCTCGAAACCAACACAAGATTACTAACTGACACAGACCTTTTTTTTACAAACATCCAACATTACCCGAGTAAACACTGTAATTTAAATACCAAACTAAGGAATTGCAATATGATGATTGATGAAAGGCAACACAGAACTCCCTTGCTTTGAACACAAAACATCAAATGAAAGCATAAAAAGAAAATATGTTAGCCAGAGAAAGACACTTACATGCATAGTATGTGTCTTTCCACTACTCGTCACACCATAGGCAAATACAGTTCCTGCAATATTTAGAATTAAAGTTACTTTCCATTATTAAAGTTACTTTCCATTTCCATTAACCGGAACAGCTTTATAAAAGGAAAAAAGTGATCCTCAAAACTCAGTTGACTCATTAGCCACTCTAACACTAAACAGTATGTATATATATATAACTAATCAGTCAACCAATTTATTCTAGTAAAGATAAAGATATCATAAGAAACTAAAACAGCAATTGATCAATCCATGAAAATGGCTTGGTATACTTGGTAGTGCAAAATCAAAGTCTACTCACTACCAAAAAAAAATCAAAGTCTACTCACACATCACATTCTAAATTAGCCTCAATTCCAAAATTAGCATTTCATACCATTGACACCTTCCATGGCAGCCTTCACCACAGGTTTGGCAGCTACTTCATACACCTCATCGGATACGGTATGTGGTCCAAATACTCTATCTGTTAAAAATTAACATCCACAATTTATCATTACTACACTAAACTCAAAACCATAATCAATTTCCAACCGAATAAAATCCAAGAAAATGAATGAATCAAAAGTATACCAAATGCATAAGCAGTAGCTGGATTATACTCATTTCTAACAATCTTATCACCATCAGCATACCACGCGATCTCGTCGCCTTTATTATATTCCCTTTCACTGCAACAAAATCATTCAGTAACACACAATGGATCTGAAATCAAAACACAGATCTAAACCCTTACCTCAACGGACGAAACCGAATCGTAACAGAAATGCTATCCGCTGACGTGGACGTCTCAACAGGATCCACACTCAGCTCCTCGCCACCAAACGCAACCGGAGAACGATCTCTATAACCACCGCGCGAACCTCCGTAACACGTTGACTCGCTCCGACCGCGATTCGGAGTGGTGGATCGAGCGTTGAAAAACGAGGACGTGGTGGAAGATGAAGAACGAGGTATTATTCTTCCGTTAGTGAGAGAAGAAGATGAAGAAGTTGAAGAGTAAGGTGTTGATGGTTTCCGGTGAGAAAACGGTGAGCTGCTTCGTGCTCGAGAAGAAGACGCCATTGAAGAACGAGTTAACTCACTCGCTCCCCGAGTTGGTGACTCGGTATAAATTAAGTAAGAAAGCGAAGTATAAATCTAATCTAGGAAGAGAATGTGTCAGAAATTTCACATGGAGTGAAATTTGGTTCTCATGTGCTTTTTCATATAAATAAATCGATATTCTAACGCTGAAATTGTTCCGTCTTGTTGAAGGAAGATGAAGATGAAAATGAAATTGTTGTTGTTGCTGTTGTTGCAGTGATGAAGAATGATGAATGTGAAAGAGAGAACGGAGAAGAAGAAGAAGAAGAAGAAGTAGAAGATGGATGTTTGATTTCAAATTTTTTAATATATTAATTTTTTGAAAAAAAAGGAATTAATGGAGGATTTTATTTGTTAGATTTGTTTTTACGGAGTGATGAGGTGGCAGATGAAAGGGTAGTTTGAATTAAATTATAGTAATGTTTGGAAGTAGCACCCCTATAAGGAAAATTAATTAATGGAGAAGCGGCGATATTGTCTATTCGAAAATGGAGTAGTGTGAATATGAGCGGGAATAACTGCGGACACCCATTACGAAGATAAATTTTACATTTTTGTATTTACTCTCCGTTTATGTATTTACTCTCTTCCGGTATGTAATTTCAATATTTCAAGAAAAGTTAATAGTTTTTAAAAAAAAAAAAAAAAACAAGTTAATAGTATTAGTTAAAGATTAGGAAAAAAATAATAAATATATTTAGTCATTTTTAAAATTATTTATATTTAGAGACAAATTTTTAATCAAAAGAGTGCTTAAATATAGGGATAGATGAAGTATCTTACTAGAGGTAATGATATGTTTGTTCTTGAATGTATAACAAGTAGTCACGATAATATTTTAATGTATCGAAATTTTAAAATAGTTATTGATTATGTACTTTTTTTAGTTAAAATGTTTCGTTAATATTTTGATGTGAGTCTCTCAATATACTTATGTATTGTCATATCAATTCATACAAATATTTGTTTAGTGTCGTATTAGTCCTTATATAAAAAGAGGTATTATGGGTCTTGAGTGATTATTTTAGTGTGAAATATTATTTTAATTAACAAAGTGCAAAGTCAGTGATTATTTTTGTCATTTATTGACAACTTTTGTAACTATTTGTCAAGTTAATTTTTTTATTCTTCATTCCATTTTTTTTTTTGGTTACACCTTCAATTCAGTCCGATTTATACTTCATTTCGATTTGAATCCAAAACTTTCAACTCATTATCTTTTAATACAAACCACTTGAGCACACAAACCCCCATGATATAAAAGTTGTTACCATCTTGAGGGAGAGATATGTCATTCGTTGCATTCTTACCCATTTTAAATATTAGTCTTTACAATTGCATGCAAAGATAACAGTTCAACGAAAAAAATAATATTTATTATGATTAAGAAATAAATAATCGTTTGATGCTAATATTTTTCTTAAAAATAAAAAATGGTCTTTCTTTTTTTTTTGGGAAAAATTGGTCATGTTATTTGTTTCGATATTCATTTTAAACTTACTTGCACTTTTTTATCTTAAATATTGCAATCTTGTCCCTCCACTTCCTCCGTGGCCAATTTTTTTATCTAATGTTTTCCATAAATGTTGTTGGAACATAAGTTTGGACAGAGACACCGTATAATTTTTGTTCTTTTGACGTGGAAATGAATTTATTAAGCAATGTTTGACATAAAATCAATAGGCAAATGTTTGTTTCAAATCCTTAAACAGTGTTTTTTTTTTTTTTACAAAAAATCCTTAAACAGTGTTATTAGGTCATTTATTAACATTTTCCTTAAAGTTACACAAAAATCAAAATACATTGTATTTTACATCAAAATTTGAAGGATCTCGTTAACTTATAATTTGATGGCACATGTTAAAAAAAAAATCAAAAGTAGTAATTTTGCACTCATGACAATAATATTTTGACTTTTAAAAAGTTAAATGAACGACTTTAAAGACGAATACTTGTAAATTGAGCTAATTAACATGTGTCTTCAAAGAACATGTTAGCATCTGCCAAACTTTAATATCTTGTTGTTGAATTTGAAGGATAACTGAGTGATCACCTAATAACTCTCAATTATGATTTTTTTTTTTGTGCTTCAATTTTTGTTAGCTACTAAACTCAAAAAATGCACAGGTAAATGAAAAACAAAACAATATGGATAATTTTGCGAAAATTAGCTTGTTTGATTGATTGTGTTAAACGAAATGTATGAGTGTGATATTTATTGACACAACTAGTTTTGATGTTTGGAATGTCGTTGCCTACATAATTCAATTTTGTTCATCTATTTTTGTGGGTAGTGTGTGATTCTTCTTGTTGATGAGAGTATGTGGTGTCCCACATATGGTTTACTTCTCTCTTTTGTGGCATTCTTTGTTTTTTTCGGCTTTGTTTGGATTGACGGAACAGAACGGAGCGGAATGGAACGGAATGGAATGTAATGGAGCAAAATGGAATAGAGATTTCATTCCACTGTTTGGGTATGTTATGAAGTGACAGAATAATATTTTCATTCCATTGTTTGAAAAATAGACGGAACGGAACAAATTACGACATTTTTATTCCATTTTTGCCCCTATTTAAAAACATTATTGTTATATGAAACATATTATTACTAATTTTTTTGGTGAAAATAATATTGCTAAAATCTTCTCACGTTCTATTTTATAATAACTGAGAACTTGCAAAATAAACAATGCAAGAAAAAACACATATGCATAGTGGAATTTTTTTCGCATCAAGAAGAGAACAAATTGAAATTAATTTGAGATATCTAAGGAAATAATATACTATTATCTACTCGACATGCCTCGTGAGACTGTTCATCTACTAAACAAATTTGGGATAAAAGGTGCAATGTACAAGAAGGAATACGAGATTCCATGTTTTGAAAGAAACATTGCTGAAAAAAACACCAGCTTTCGTAAAAAAAAAAAATACACACACATAGAGAATTATCTTAATAGAAGAAATGTAAAGTAAGTGTATCTGAGAGATATAGGAAGCAATATAATAAAAATAAGGGTAAAAGGGTAATATTTAAATTATGAAGTCTCATTCCATTGCATACAATTCAAATTGGGTGGAATGAAAAATTGAAGGATTTGATGGTATGGGATGGAATAGATTCCATTGTGTTCCATTCCACTCCATTCATTTTTTGTAAATCCAAACAATGGAATCTAATAACTTACCACTCTATTCCATCACATGCCACCAATCCAAACATAGTCTTCATCCTGTGGACATCCATATCTTGGAACATGCCTCTGTGCAAATAATTGTTTCGGTCAGTGGCGCTAAGAACATTAAACATGAACAAAACATTAACATGTCAAGTTCTATTCACTTTGAGCTGGTTTTAACACTCCTATGACATGCATGAACATCTACAGATGTACAAAAGACTTGTATGTCTCGTGTTTATAATAAAATTCAACTGGATCTAAATTCAGGGTTTATCGTTCTCGGCTAATAACTTAACTAGACCATCCACCCGTGCTGCCGCACGGGTCATAATTGTTGGAAACATATCATTCAAAATATGTTGAAAATAATGTGCTTATGATACAAATACAATGAAAATAATAAAATTACAATAAAAAAGGTAGGTCAAGTTGGTACATTGCGGAAAATTTCCTTGTAAACAACGTTCAAAGTGTTATCCATGCTAACACCATTCTCATCAGTCATTAGCAACTTCAGACCGCCCCTGGATGTAACTCTAGATATTGCCACATAGAGTTGACCAATTACCACAATACTAACTTGAGAATATTATCGATTAATTTTCAGGATGCTTCATAAAGTCAATGAATACTTTACACACATAATCCTAACCACTTAAATCTCAGAATAGTAGATATTATCCATTACTTTTCAGAATGTTCAATAATGACAATAAATATGTAAGCAATTGCCTTTCATGGTATCAAATGGTCATAGAGGGACGACTTGAACTTATAAACAAAAACGTTGAATCCATCTTTTCTATAGTGTTGGAGAGACTGTCCTTAAATTGTTTAATAATAACTATTTTACTTATAAAATTTAGTTGAATAAGTATGTTAGTAAAACATTCAATAGGTAAAAAACAAAACATCTACTCAAAAAGGACTTTTAGCCGATAACCAAGATCAAACAACCAACGAAACTTACTAAGGAAAGGACTTTTTTTAATACTCATTTTTCTTCACATGCTTCTAAATTTTGAAAACCCAATTCATCAAGCTATGAATTTCTTTTCAAGTTATGAAGCTACTGGTTTTTTTTAAGAGTACTATTGTTGTAACTATTAAATCATTAAAAGTAGTTGAATTAAAAATAGCAGAACCAATAAAGTCAAAGCATATCTAAAGAGCAATACTAAGATTGACAACAAAAAAAAAAAAGACAATATTTGTGTTACTATATTATGGTCCTGGTCACATGGAAAAAGAACATGAACCAGAATAAAAACTAAGTGAATCAAATATATAGAATATGTAAACTGTAAGATTGTACATAAGATAAATTGCTAATATATCCAAATTGCTAATAATGTAAACTGTAAGAATGTACAAAAGATAAACTGTAAGAATGTACATAAGGTAAATTGCTAATATATCCAAATTGATCACTCTTTGATCCTTCATCAGTCCAACATGGAACTCACATGGTTACTGTAACAAACTACGGCCTGCATGCTATATCCAAATTTGTTAATCAAAATAAAAAAACTAAAGCTTCCCAAGAATGATCTCATGCAAACAAATACCTTGAGATGAAAATTTTTACTGTGAATAATTGTCTTTCATTCTTCATCTTTGAAGCTGCATGAAGGGATGTGAATGTAGCCGCTGCAAGAGAAAAACAAAACAACCCTAATTAGAAACCTAAAAAAACTTAAGTTGATTAAAAAAACTCTGATACTACTAAAAGTTCCCAAACTAAGTGGTAGCAGATGAAATTGGTCATGGCGAGAAGGAATTCTCTATTTCTAGGTGCTGTAATGACATGTCCAGGCCAAACAAATCATAAAAATCAAAACGATAAAAAAGAGAGCATATAATGCAGTTATATAAATCAGACTACACAATATAAAACCAAGCAATATGAGAAAGAAATCCAAGTTTAATGTTCAACTTGATGGTGACGAAGCTTCTGGTAGTGTCAATTTGATTTGGATTTCAGAGGTGATGGAGAAACACGGTATCGAAGCTGTCATTATTAAAGAAGGATAAAATGGAGATCTAGGAAGTACCTGCTGGAAAACGATGAAGGATATACTAATATACAAAGATGAAGGAATGAAAGAGGGAATAGATGAAGTGCACAAAACGAAATGGTGAAAAAATGTGATAAATATAGCTAGATGAATATACAAAGTTTAGATGCAAACGTGTTGTTTTTAATTCCATAGATAAAAACATGTCTAGTTATTGTTAAATGGCTTTTTAATATAGCTACTCAATCTGATGTAATCTTTGTCAAAAAAAATGGAGAAATGTTCAAAACAAGTGAAAGGGATGGGTCTCTATCATATTGTCCAAACATAGAAAAAACTAACAGAATTAAATGATCTCATCCCAACGTGACGATTGTCACTAACAAAAGGAGCCCCCTTAGAAAAGATTCGTTGTCTCTATGTGGGAATTTGATAGCAAGAGAACGAAAAGGAAAAATACCAATAAAACAAAATTGATGTGAGAAGCAAACTTTTACTTTTACGTCCATACAAAATTAAAATGCATATTATATAAAATATTTTTGTTGTTCATTTTCCCATTTTTCAAATGCCACATTTCTCCCTTTTTTTTTTTCAAGTGCAAAGAATACACTCTCTAAGACACGTTCTCCTTTTGTAAAAAAAATAAAATAAAACACGTTCCCTTGAATTAATTAAAACGTGTAAGAATCCCATTAAAATTAAGAATTAAATTTCAAATGGTTTATGCTAATATCAATCATGTTTGTTAAGAGTCCCACATCGGACAGGACATGGTCTGACAATGTGTTTATCAGTGGGGGCAATCCTCATCTCACAAGCCGGTTTTGTGGGGTTGTGTTAGGTCCAACCACGATTTCTAAGATGGTATTAGAGCCTCTCCAAGATCCATTGGGCCACCTGTTATCAGGTTTCCGCTATCGGGTCACCCACCATTTATGTCCACGAACCAAGCCCAGTAGTGATGGTCGTGAGGGTGTGTGTTAAGAGTCCTACATCGGAAGGACATTGTCTGACAATGTGTTTTTAAGTGGGAGCAATCCTCACCTCACAAGCCGGTTTTATGGGGTTGTGTTAGGCCCGACCACGTTTTCTAAGAATGTTTTGTTTTAGTGTTTGTAAATATCTATTTGTTTAATTTTGGTCCTTGTTGTTTTGTTTTCTTCCTTGTATAATTAAACTGATTTATATAGAATTTGGTCATTGTAATATGTAGAATATTCATTTTAGTCTTTCAATATAAGGACAAAATGAATATTATAGAGACAAATTTTTATATGAATAAATTTTGCAGGTACTAAAACAAAACATCAATGACCAAAATAAAATATTTTATATTTGCGAGGCCTAAAACCAAAAAATGTATATTTTTACATGGACTAAAACCAAAACATATATATATATTATATGATATTTACCGAGACCAGTTACATATTTAAACCTAAAATTAAATTAGACTCGCATAATTGATGAAACTATTAAAATTTAACCGATCGAAAATAATGTATTGAAATATATGTTTTAGTAAATGTGCCGATAACGTTATTCTTTTAACATGAAAACATAGATCGTAAATATAAAAACCAAAATTTTGTAAAAAAAAAAAAAAAAAAACCGTAACCAACACATCCATATAAAAACAACATCTTAGAAATTGTGGTTGAACTCAACACAGTCCCATAAAACCGGCTTGTGAGGTGATGATTGCCTCTACTTATAAATGCATTATCAGACCATCTCTTATTCGATGTGAGACTTTTAACACACTCTCTCACGACCATCACTATTAGGCTTGGTTTATGAACATAAATGGTGGGTGGTCGGATAGCAGAAACCTGGTAGCAGGTGGCCTAATGGATCTTGAAGAGACTCTGGTATCATCTTATAAATCGTGGTTGGGCCTAACACAACCCCACAAAACCATCTTGTGGGATGAGGATTACCCCCACTTATAAATACATTGTCATGTCATATCCTATCTGATGTGGGACTCTTAACAAATCTTAGAAATCATGGTTGGGTCTAACATAACCCCACAAAATTGGCTTGTGAGGTAAGGATTGCCCCCACTTATAAACACATTGTCGGACCATCTCTTATCCAATGTGAGATTCTTAACACACTCCATCACGGCCAGCATTATTGGGCTTGGTTCGTGGACATAAATGGTGGGTGGTCCGATAGCGGAAACCTGATAGCAGGTGACCCAATGGATCTTGAAGAGGCCCTGATATCATCTCAGAAATCGTGGTTGAGCTTAACACAACTCCACAAAACCGACTTGTGAGGTGAAGATTGCCTCCGCTTATAAATACATTGTCAGACCATCTCCTATCTGATATGAGACTTTTAA
>Ga0315913_1008322_pt1 | contig 12318 bp, 9 predicted proteins | sample MpolsnodulesMG_FD_207736 | JGI IMG/M metagenome (GOLD analysis project Ga0315913, IMG submission 207736) | Medicago polymorpha root nodule microbial communities from Los Angeles, California, United States - small nodules | ecosystem: Host-associated > Plants > Roots > Nodule | place: USA... | reverse complement strand
TAAAATGTTTTGGATGTTTGTGTTTTCCTTGGATTAAGCCATATGCTAACCATAAACTTGCACCAAAGTCTCCTATGTGTGTTTTTGTAGGTTATTCGGCTGATCAACATGCATACTTGTGTCTCGATCCCACAACAGGCAAGATTTACACCTCTCGCCATGTAAAGTTTGTTGAATCAGAATTTCCGTTTAGCTTCCTTGCTACTCAAACACAGACACTCGCCCCAGATTTGACGCTTGCTTCGCCAAACCAAAACAAGCTTACTCAAATCATTCAACATCCCGCAACTCCAAATGAGCTCGCCCATATCACTCACCCGTCTGCGCCCTCATCACCAATGCCCAATGACCTCGCCTACACCACTCAACAATAGCCGCCCTCCTCACAAACTACTAGCGAGCTCGCCGAACCCACTCAAACATCTTTGCCCTCTTCACCAAACTCCATTGAGGTCGCCCAAAACATTCAAATATCCTCGCCCGCGTCTCCAACATCCAATGAACTGACCAACATCACTACATCACCAACGCCTCCACCACCGCCCCCATCCACTACTCGCCCACACAACAAGCAGTCTACCAACGCCGGTGGGATCATCACTCGTTCCCAAAACAACATTGTTAAACCCATCAAAAAGCTTAACCTTCATGTTCGCACCTTATGTCCCATCGAACCGAGCAATATCACTCAAGCCCTTCGTGACCTTGATTGGCACTCGGCTATGCAAGCTGAATTTGATGCCTTACACAACAATAACACATGGGATCTTGTTAGCCGGTCCTCTACTCAGAATTTGGTTGGGTGTAAATGGGTTTTTCGTATCAAACGAAATCCGGATGGCTCCACTGATCGCTACAAGGCACGACTAGTCGCCAAAGGATTTCATCAACGTCCTGGATGTGACTTCACAGAAACATTCAGCCCAGTTGTTAAACCGGTGACTATTCGAGTTGTCCTTACACTTGTAGTTCGTCAAGGATGATCCCTTCGTCAGCTTGATGTCAACAATGCGTTCCTCCAAGGTACGCTCAAGGAGGAAGTATTCATGTTACAACCACCTGGATTTGTCGACAAAACCTTCCCTGATCATATTTGTCGTCTCAAAAAGGCACTTTACGGGTTAAAGCAAGCACCTTGTGCCTGGTATACGGAGCTTCAGATATTCCTTTTATCCCTTGACTATGTCAACTCCACTGCTGATGCCTCTTTATTCATCCACCGCAAACCAGGTGTTACATTATACTTATTAGTATATGTTGATGATATCATTGTTACCGGGAGTTCTCCTGCTGAGGTCTCCACACTCATCGCCACACTCGCCGCTCTCTTTTCTTTGAAAGACCTTGGATGTCTTAATTATTTCTTGGGGGTCGAAGTGATTCCTTCTACTGCGGGCATATTCCTTTCCCAAAGGAAATATATCACTGATCTATTGCATAAATCAGGCAGGCAGATACGAAACCAACATCCACTCCATTGTCTGCCACATATAAGTTACTCAAGGATTCCGGCGATCTCCTACCGTCCCCAACCGAGTATCGAGCGCTTGTTGGAAGCCTCCATTACTTGAGCCTTACTCGCCCAGACATTGCCTTCAGCACAAACAAACTCGCCCAATTCATGCAAAACCCCCAGAATGGCGCATTGGACTGTACTCAAAAGAGTGCTCAGATACTTGGCGGGTTCCTGTGACAAAGGTGTCTTCATTTTGACGACCGCCCCATTAAATCTCCACGCCTACTCAGATGCAGACTAGGCAGGCGACAAGGATGATTATATCTCCACCACTGATTATCTGTTATATCTTGGCAGCACGCCCATCTCTTGGAGCTCTCGAAAACGTTCTGTTGCTCACTCTTCGACAGAAGCATAATATAAAGCCTTGGCTGACACGGCGAGTGAGCTACTATGGGTCCTTTCCCTATTCACTGAACTCGGCCACACTCCAAAAGCCAATCCAGTCATCTATTGTGACAACCTTGATGCTACCCACCTTAGTGCTAATCCTGTATTTCACTCTCAGATGAAACTTATAGCCTTAGCCTATCATTTTGTCCGAGAAAATGTTCAAAATGGCAAGTTTCGAGTATCCTTTGTTTCTACCGATGATCAACTTGCTGATATTCTAACCAAACCCCTGCTTCGTCCTAGGTTCGATTACTTATTGTCCAAGTTGCAATAATAATACAACTTGCGGGAGGATATCAATAATAATAATTAGAATAATGTCCCAGATCGGGTAATATGAAGAAATATGCAAATGCTTCGTCATATAAATAAAAGTCTTGTATGTTAGTATTATATGCAGCAATAGTTCACCTTGGTGGCCATCATAGACAGCCAAAATGAGTTTATAATTATATCTAGAACATAGATTCACTCAAATTTGATCATAAAACTTGCTTCTAGTGCTCTTGCTATAAAATGTGTAATTCATGGTTTTTTATATTACTCCGGATGCAAATAAACTATCCAATCACAATGTAAAAAAGCCTATGAATCAACACTACATCCGATGTAGTAAGACATTGAGACTATATGTGTCTCCTGCAAAGAAAAGAAATGAATCATTAACAATAGACTACCAATACGGGTGTGTGGTTTAAGAGTTTATGGAGCAAAGATATGGTGAAAGTAAACTTTAAAGCATCTAAATATCTATTCAGTGACAGTTTATTGATCCTTTTTTCATAGCTTACACGTTAAAATCATAAAGTTTTTTCATATTGAAAGTAACATTTGTTTATATGATTTTCCTATTGTGGCTTGATATATAAACGTTAATATATCCTTTTTATAGGTTATTGTGGCTTGGTCCTACAAGGTCTTCACATATTTCTTTCTAATGGAAAATGATGAATATACTTTTTTTAGAAATTTAAAAATTATTGTTTTCAATATAAAACCATGACTTTTGGCTACAATAAAGAGCAACATATGTAAATATTAAGGGTGTTTGTATTCAAATCGATTTAAAATAAAACCATAAATCAATAAAAAAAATAAAAATCGTATAAAATTGAATATTATTAGATGTGTTTGGATGCAGTTTCAGATCAGATTTTAAATCATTTTTTTCAAAGTTGAATGAAATCACATACGTAATTTTTAATACCTATTTATTTTTTTATTGAAATGATATATTGTATTAATCTATCGTTTGTTCATGTTTAATTTTTTAAAACAATATTTATTAGTCTAATTTAATCTATATTTTTACCGCTACATATGTTTCAAACATTTTTTTTAAAGAACATATGTTTTAAACATAATTGATCATTTTTATTCTATAATACTAATCTCTAACATATTTTATTATATATTTTCTATCAAACATATTGTTTTATTGTGTTTGTGTAATATCGATATTAATAATTAAAAAATTAAAACTGTATTTTGGATATAAAAAACCGATACAAATAAAACTGTATTAGATTGGATCAAATCAATTTTTTTAAAGTTTCATCCGAATCAAAGCGCACGAATTTTTATTTCTAATCAGATAATTTAACTCAAAGTCGATTCATACCGAATTGTGAACACACACATAAAGAAAATAAATGTTTTTTTTTTTTTTAGAAATTGGTTTTCATAATGATTTGGATAAGGCTTAAATTTTTATTTTATCATCAACATCTATGAGTAAGGATAGAACTAATACTACAATTTTTCTTTTAAGCTTACATCTAAGCCTATAAGATTAAATTATTGTTAATACATAACTGCATAAGTAATCAATATAGACCACCGAAACCGAATACATTTTCTAGCAACATATGACACTTGTTAATTTGCTGTGACCGTGAAGTGAGTGAGTCCCAAGTAACAGTAACAACATAAATATCATGTCCTTAAAAAGAGCACTGAATACAATCATGGATGCGGAAATGGAACATCTCAATCCGATGAACATCTCACCGTCTAAGGTTCCCGATGGTTGGTTTGTTGAGCAACGACTCCGTGTCTCTAACCCCAACCACATTGACAAGGTAACCCTTCTTTCTATTCCAGTTAATTTAATGTTTCATGCATGCATGCATCTTTGCACTTCATACTCATAGTGTTCAAAAATAATACACCGTCAATAGATTATTCATAATTGTTATTTCTAAAGTCATGCATGTAATTGGTTGTGATTTTCTGACAGTGCAAAACATTTTACACTATCGGTGTATGACAATTAAGAATTTCTGGGGTCATTAGCCTATTTGACAAAAAAAAACGGGTATACTATCGCTTGCCTTGATATAACGGTAAAATTGTTGTCACGTGACTTAAGTCACAGGTTCAACTCTTGAAAACAACTTCTTCTGTAAAAAAAAAACAGAGTAAGGCTGCGTACAATACACTAAAATGATGTGACAAGTAATGAAAGAGTCATAGAGTTCAAAAAGTCATGCACAACAATGTCATGTCGCTTAGGTCCAGGAATATTGTGTTTTTGAGGATTGGTTTTTTCATTCAAAAAGGTCTAGCGGCACATCTGTTAGATGTGCCCGCTTGTCTTTTATTCATGTGTAATTAATCCTGATATATAAAAAAATAAGTTTTCATGTAAATCAAGTATTTGAAAGTATGAACATTTGAAAACATAAATAAGATAATTCAATAAGACCTAGAATTAATCCAAATTGAGTAAAAAATAGCTAAAGTTACATTTGATTCAACTAACAAAACCTAGGAAAGCAAGTTTCAATCCCATACTATGCTTCATTTCTACAGTTAGCACATTTAGGCTTTGATTCTGTTATTATATTTTGGTACATCATTATACTGTTCTCATCTCATTTGTTGAAACTCTCCACAAGTAATTTCTAAAACCATTTGGAAAATCTTCCTCTCCCGTATGGATTTGATTTAATTTATTTTGTAAATCTTATTATTTTCAGTATTACATAGAGCCGCGCACTGGACACAAGTTCCGTTCTTTGGCATCTGTGCAGAGATATCTAAATGCTGAAACAAGAGTTTACCTTCCTACTGAGAGAATGATATCAGAAAACAAAAACACTGTGAGCTTTAATTTTTTTGTTTAGACCAGTTTCTGCTATTAACTATGTTCCTTCCGCTGCTATTCATTGTTATGCTTGATAGTGTTGTTTTTGCTATAATTTATATGATGGTAATTATGAGAATTTCAAATGGAAATGATTAATTGCGTTTTGTTTCATCGCAAATGAAAATGTTTTCTTATATAGAGTTGAATGTAAGAAAATTAAAGCAATTAAGAAATTCATTTAATACTATCTCATTGCTTGTTTGCGAATCCGTGTCCGATGGTGGAATGATAGTGGTAAGTAAGGAGAATATATCAGAGTACCTTGCGTCAGTGCTCGTTTTTTTATACTGGTTGTTCAGCGATGCTGGAATGATAGTGGTCTTTGGAAGTATCATTGTATCCTGTTTTGCTCGAGAATCATGCTTGATTTGGGAAATGAATGAAGAGGACAAGGTGTTATGTATCTGATCTTTGGAAGTATTGATGTATTCTGTTTGTTACGTATCTGATGTATTTTTTTGTGGTTTAGCCGTCGTTCAAGCTTCCCGAAGGTTGGTTGGTTGAGCATCGGCCCCGTCCATCTAATCCTGACCATGTCGATAGGGTAACCTTCTTTATCCCCTTTGCAATGCTTAGTATCGTACGATCATATCATTCACCCTATGCATACACATATATATAATTTGTGTTTGTTGGGCACATACAATGCGACAATTGTGTAGGATTGTTGGGTTTGATTGTGCTTTGAGACCCTTTCTATTAATTAATTTTGAATTCAACACTCAGGGTTTGTAAGTATAAAAAAGGATATGCATTATCATTGTAAACTAGTTTTACACTGACCGTTCAAAAACTCAAGTATTTGACTGTTATTTTTAAAATGTGGTTTTAAAATAGGCTTATGTGATAACATGATGAATTGTTATTGGATGTCGGTATGCGATAGCGCAGCTCCATTGAAGTCAAATTATTATACATATGTTATGCGAGAGTATGAAAATATGAAGAAGTAAATTGAAGTTTGAATAAGATATTTCTGATATGGGTTTAAAATGGCGTCCAATAAGTCTTTTCATTCTAAACACTATATATTTATGTTGGTGTCTCAGACATGATGAATATAAGCATTTCTCTTCAAGGGTTAGTGCTTCATTTGAAAAATTGACAAAACATGATAAATAAGATGAACTAGAATCAAAATTTAGCCCCTTGTTATGCTTCATTTCTATAGTTAGCATACTTCGGCTTGGATTTTCTGTTATTATTTTTTCGTACATCATTGTATTGTTATCATCTCATTTGTTGAAACTCCACAAGTAATTTCAAAAACCATTTGGAAATTCTTCCCCTCCTGCATGGATTTGATTTGATTTTTTATAAATCTCATTTATTTTCTTCCAGTATTACACAGAGCCACGCACAGGACAGAAGTTCCGCTCTTTGGCATCTGTTCAGAGATATCTAAATAAAGAAACAAGAGACTATCTTCCAACTGACAGAGTGATATCAGAAAACAACGACACCGTGAGTTCTAATTTCATGTTCACATCAGCTTCTAGTATTAGTATGCTCTCTTTTGTGTAGTTTCGTTAGGCAAATTTAAGTGACTATTTACTTCACATGTGACATGAAGTTCTTCAATGACTTGATCTGTACTATATTTTTTGCAGACTTCCATCAAGTCCGTGACTGCACAAAATTTTGTTTCCGCGAGAGTTTTCGAGCCACGGAAGTTTCCTTCTGTGAGAGATTTTGAGGGACCTTTAACCGGAGAAAATGCATGTAGAATAATACCCAAGGTGCCTAAAGCAAAAACTAAATATCAAAATTTACTTTCAATCTAACAACTAAATTTGGAGTTTAAAGACCATGTACTTGACCATGTACTTTAAACTCTTATTTGTATGGATTTCCACTATCTAATTTGTGCTGCCTTTTTAGTTTGTTTTCAAATGTGGCTCTGGAAAGCATAGTGCTCCAAGTATAACATGTTACGAAAAAAATGACTCTCAGAAGAAAATCAAAATGGGGGAAGACGATAGAGGTTCCATCCATAACTTAACAAGACCACCAACAAAAGTGAGCTGGGTTTTGTCTAGTCCTGAGGGCTTCTGGAACCCTTTCCTAGATGATTATATTGTACCAGCATCTGAAAAGAGGAAATGGTCCGAAGCATTTTCGATATCCATCAATGAATTCGAAGGAGCTACTAGTGGAGTTTATAGTTGAGGTAAGCTTAGACCACGTTAAATATGTTTGAATGTAATTCACTAATTTGATGCTTTCAAAAGCACTGATATCACTTGTTACTTGATTTCATCCATCTTTGCAGGATTTAACATGGAGAAGACATGAGATGTTGTTGACTATGTCTTGTTACTATGTAGCTTAGCCTGTAGCATATATGTAAAGTTGGTTTTATTTCACTAGTTATAGTAGTATATTTTGTCACACTGCTTCTAGGAGCAATACATTAGTTTTTGGTTGCACAATCCTTCAAGAACCTTATAAGTTTCAACTCATTGTCAAATTTCTGTCTCAAGACTAGACCAGTGCTGATTTAGCTTTGTTGGAAAAACTTTTGTACAGACAGATAAACAAAATATTGTGTTGTTGGTGTTGATATGACTATGTTTCATGCTGTCAACAGTGTCATGCTTGATATCTGAAACTAGGACTGTTTATAGTTCGTTTCAGGAGGAAAATCAAATTGAAATGTTGCAACAGTTTTATAAAACTGAACTGAACCGTTAATTGTTTGCTCTGAACCGAATTGGTATTAAGGTTCAATGTAGGTTCTTTGGTTTCAAATCGAATAGGAACTAGCAGCGAACTATTGTTGCTGTTTTGCTGTGACATTCCTGTTTTTGGCTGGTGCTTTGGTGGAGGCGGTTGGTTCACTAAGGCTTTGTTTGGGAGTTTGGAGGGAAGGGGAAGGAAGAGCTTTGGTGGTGGGAAATAAAGAGGGAAATGAAGAAACTTTTCCCATTTTTTTAAAAGAGTGTTTTTTTAGAGAATGATAAACCGGCGCAGCTAGTGGAAGACTTGTCAGGGTTTTAGGTTTGGTTAACGTAAGTGAGTGAGTGAGGATTTCTTAATACATAACTGCATAAGTAATCAATATCATACACAATTTATCATTTGTCATTCAAGTTCTTATATTAGACATTAAGAAAGTTCAGGAATTCTAGACCTGTTTTATAGCTCTAAAGTCCCAATCAGAATCCCTCTAAAATGTTATCAAACCCACAATTTTACATTCCTTCAACCTAACTAAAAATCTCTGTTAGTAAACAATAAATTGTGTATCAATCCTATGAAAACTAAATTTCATTACTCATATTATACTATGCATTTTTATTTTTATTTTGTACTCTTAAGCTACCTTCATAATTCAAGTCAAGAAAGGATTCAGTAGGTATCTTGCACAACAAGTTAACAACTTTCACATAACAAAACACCTTGCTTCACATAATTATCAAAATCCACTAGTAAAATTACTTCAACTAGACTACTACTATTTTACTATTGAAAGCATTATCTAAGCAACCAAAAGAAAAAGGCTTCACAAAATTACTCCATTCTCAGACTGCAAGAATATAACCAACCTCACTATCTCACCCAATGTCTTGTAAAGTTGTAATTTACCAAAGTTGCATTTCCATATTCAACTTCTTTAGTCCTTCAAATATCTTGTAACAGAAAACACAGACATTTAACTAGTAGTGCCGGTGATAGAATTTGTGGTTCCCTTGTGTCAAAGAAGTCGTATAAATTTCAATTCAGTTCTTGAAAGTTGAAACATATTACGAAAATTCTCCAAAATGAGTCTATATATAAATGTCACAAAAAATAGCATAAATGAGAGACTATGATAATTAAGAACAAAGTCGCCACAAAATGAATCAACAATCAACAGCAAAGATTAAGAAAAATCATACAGAAACAAAAGAATGCCTATTAGATCATTGATTATCAACCACAACTGTTAAATCCTTGATTATTAACTAGATGCCTCTCCTCTCTATCCCTTTCTTTAATCAACCTACAATGTGTGAGACTCATTTATAATCCTCTTTCTCTTTTTTTCACAATATGTTTATCCGTGTTTGAAGGTTAATTAACCAAATCAACTTGACAATGATGAATTTAGTACACAAGAATGAAAAACAATGCAAATTAAAATTTGCATTATTATACAATAACTTCATCAATAATAATGCACATGCTGATGATCATCTTACATCATTAATTTCTCAACAAGTTAAATCTCAACATAAAAAAAATCTTAATTTCCAAAGAAGTTAAACCTCAGCAATAACTTAGACAAGTAAGCAATTTCTCAAAGTAGTATATCTCAAAAAAAAAAAAACTTACATTTCAGGGTTCACTCAAGAAGGATGGCCTTAAACGTACCATCGAGACAACAGCATTAGCATTCACTTTATGACAATGGTGCAAATTGATCTCTCCGAGTTGAGGGCAGTTTTTTACCACATGGATCACACCCTCTATTGTGATATTTTTACAATTTTGCATTGACAATTGCAAAAGCCTACGACACCTCTTTGAGATCACATAGAGGTCTTCATTGCCAACATGTATACGACAAGTTCAACACCTCCAGCTGAATTTCAAAGTTCATTCCTAGGAGCTTCACTGTTGAGCAAAGGAAAACAATCCGCAATGAGGTTAATGTCGGTGCTATTGATAGAATCAATGTTGGAACAAGTGAGAGAGGTCAAAGTTGTAATCTTGTGGGAGAAAGTTCGTAAACCATTTGTAGGAATTACGGGTTGGTTGGAGAGATTGAGTGATGTGAGTTTTAATGGAAAATGCGATATTTGGATGAGAAGCTTGTTGTGGTCACCGTAGGGAGATGAGGTTGGTGAACCTTTGGAAGAGGCGTGGAAGGAAAGGAAGGGTTTGATTAGAAATAGTGAGAGAGTACCGGAAACGGTTGGTGATGGAAAGTAACTGTTTAGAGACGAGGGAGAGAGACTTCAAGTAGTAGTGATGGATGTGATCGCCGTCGGTAGAGGTGTTAATATCATGGGGCCTTTAAGTTTTGGCTCCAGCCCACATAGTAAGGGACTTGAAAATTCACAAGATTAAAAGACCCACTAATAAAAAAATCAAAAGGCCCCAAGCCCCAAAATTTCTATAAACATTTTTGTTTACCGTAAAAAAAAAACTTTTTTCTTTACCTAAAAAGAACTTTTTTTTTACCTAAAGTTTTTTTTTTTACAATTGAAATAATTAATATGGGGATTTTTTAGGTCCACAAATAAATAGATTTTATTTTTTGAGGGATAATAAATAGATTTTATAGTGGGCTTAACAAACACGATATGAATATATATGTCTGGTTTTATTTCTTTATCATTTAAAAAGTGTAACAAACTATACCCTTAAACAACTTTTTCTTTAATAAAGATCGTTGTTGGTGTCATTAAAAAAAGAATTTAGATTATATATATTTTTTATATTGTTGGTTTCATTGAAATCAATGATCATGATTAGTTTGGTTTATTATAACTTGAAAGCAACAAACATTTATATTTTTAGTTTTAATTCAAATCAAAATTTCATAAGAAAACACCGTTAATAATTTTCAAACGTTAACGCAATAAAAAGAGCGGAAAGACGGGAACGCGAGCCTTATTTATTTGGTTTAGAAGGTGTGAGTCTTCTTTGTTTCAAATATCAAATTTCCCCCATTATTCTTACAACATCTATTCCTTAATTATTTTATTTTTTTTAAGAATCTGTTATTTAATTATGAAACTTAATAACAGAAAAAACGCAATTATGCTTTCAAAATAAAATATTTTTTAAGCAAAATGAGTTTTGAACGAGCAATTTATTAACCAAAATATTTTTTTTATATGCAAAGAAGAAGGGGGGCATCAAGAAGCTACCGCAACATCCCAACTAAGTTGACATCCAATTGTAACCTCCATCTGCTACACCTACTCTATATATATTATTAAAAAGGCCTAATAGCAGTTTTAGCCCCCTAACTTTCACGAAGTTGCGATTTTGGCCCCTAAGAAAAAAATTACAAAATTGCCCCCTAAGTTTTGCACCTGTGGCAGTTTTGGCCCCCAAGGCCAATTTTGACTCGGTCAACGCTGACGTGGCATCCTAAGTGAGGTGCCACGTGTTTTTTTTTGCCTTGGGGGGCAAAAACTGCTACAGCTGCAAAACATAGGGGACGGTTTTGTAGTTTTTTTCTTAGGGGATCAAAATCGCAACTTCGTGAAAGTTAAGGGGCTAAAACTGCTATTAAGCCTATTAAAAATAAAGAAAATAATATGTACAAGAGGGGGGACTAGGCCAAAACACCAAGAGAAAATAAGCGGACAACCAAATATTAAGGAAACCTTAATTTGGTAGGGCTAGGAGGTGGGCTAATGACAGATCATTTTATGTTATTCTTATCATTTTTTCAGTCATTTTCAGTAGGTTTTAACAGCAAAAAGGAGGAGTATTAGAACGATTGCCTACGATTTCGGGACTTTTGTATTGCTTTCTATATTTGAGTCTATAATTCTAGTTTTCCCAAAACTTAGCAATTTTAGGGGGTTTTTGAAGTAATTCACGAAGAAATCATGCAAATCGGCAAATCAAGAACATACGGAGATTTGTGAAGACTTTGGAAAGACCAAGAATGAAGATTCAATAGGCCTCATGAGACTTTACGGTGGGAGGAACTCTGTTCCCAAGTTTTGAGGCAAGTTATTTAAAGAGAAACACCTAAAACGACATAAAATCAGAGAAACTCAGCCCGAAGAGTTGTGCCATATACCTAGGGCATAGCTGATGACATGCTGTCATTATGTAATTTTTAGGACTTATTTTGACATTTTGATAGAGTTCTGAGGCAATATGAGGTAACCAGGGGTATGAAAAGCAGAAATTCTGGAAGTGCTGGAAATAGGAAATCGTGGCGCGATTTTGAGTGGCGTGGCGTGATTTTGTGACCAGAATGAGGGTTTGGTTATACCACTGAAATTGTGGTACGATTTCTGGTGGCGTGGCGCGAATTTGCATAATCGTGGCGCGATATTATGAGGCGTAGCACGATTTTGGGCGTAGAAAATATTTCCTATTTAAGCCGAAGCCAGTTCCAGAATTAAGGGTTACAATTTTGGAGAGCAAAAGTGCGATTTTGAGACCTGAAGACTGCTTGAAGGGCGATTTCATCATCCTTTACTCAGTTCATGTATGTTTTAATTATTTCATTGATTATGCTATTTGTAAACTCGATTATGAGTAGCTAAATCTCTCAGAGATTAGGTCCGAGATGAATCTG
>Ga0315913_1008321_pt1 | contig 12320 bp, 2 predicted proteins | sample MpolsnodulesMG_FD_207736 | JGI IMG/M metagenome (GOLD analysis project Ga0315913, IMG submission 207736) | Medicago polymorpha root nodule microbial communities from Los Angeles, California, United States - small nodules | ecosystem: Host-associated > Plants > Roots > Nodule | place: USA... | reverse complement strand
GAAAACTAATTCCCTCTATAGATACAACCTGTCCAAGTCTATGAAGAACCTCTACCCTCTTGTCAGCGTCCTCCTTGCTCTCATACAACCCCGAATCAATGAGAAACTGCAACAAAAAACAAATAATTAGTAAAATTAATCAACAAAAAATAAAGGGCACCATCATAGACAAATCAATCAAACCTTCTCCAATTGTTGAGTCCTTTTCCTATCAGCACTTGTTGGACCAGCCATTGAAATAGCCTTTGTGACACCATATTGTTTCTCCGGCACGGCCTGCGAAGAAGAATTCGCAGGCTTTGAAGATGCTCCTAACCCTTCAGAACTACCCATGATCTCAAACACAACCAAATCGATAAAAAATCGAATCTTTTTGATATTTTTTTGCTAATTAACGAAACCCCAGAAATCAAAAACCAACGAAGAGGACAAAAGCAAGTGATCGATCGAAAATTGAATGAAATTTGGGAGCGAAAAGAAATCGCATTAACTAGAAAAACGAAACCCTAAAATCGATGAAACTAAAGGGAAAAGATTGGAATTTAATGAGGAAAATTGAAATCGAAATTGAAATCGGAAACCCTAGATCCCTAAAATTAGGGATTGAAAGGGATCTGAAGAGGGAAAGGGAAGGAGGGAACAAAAGCGCGATCGCGGTAACAAAGATGAAAACAAAAAGAGGAGAGAGAAAGACACGACTCTCGAAAAAGAGAGAGAGAAAACGTGTGTGTAAAGTGTGTTTAGGGTTCCACTTAGATTTTTTTTTTCTTTCTAGAGATATTTTTTATATTTATAGAGTTTAAGGAGAGAAATATGGATTTATTGTTACACTTTAATCATATTATGGTTTGTTGGTTAAGATATCTCTCAAAATAATTTATAAAAAAAAAATCGGATCATAGTTTGTTAATTTGTTAGTTAAGATCTTTCAAAATATAAAGTTGTTTGTTAAGATATACATGTACGGACCAATAACTTATCATATAGGGACTACAAAAAAAAAATTAAAACAAAAATCGTCTTATACAGAGATTATAAATGAACTTTAAAATATTTATAATGATCAAAACTTTTTTTTTAGGGAATAATTATCAAAAACTTTTTTAATTCAAAAAAATACAAATATATTTCTAAAGTAGCAATGAACGTCACAAGAAAGGGGGGTTTGAATTGTGACCAAAATTATTCCTGAAAGTTAAGTTTATACTCAAGAATGTTCTTGGTTTATGTTAGTCCAACGAGATTAGAGTATATAACAATGAATTGATCAGAACATAATGTTCTGAAGAATGTTTATAAGAAAAATGAGAAAAATGATGTTAAGTTAAAATATAAGATTATTTTAACAATGACCAGAATGTTCTGGAGAATGATTATTATAAGATAAAATGATAAAACAGTATTATATATTGATTTTATCTTTTGTCAAATATTTAAACAATTGTTTTATCTTGGACCAGAATGTTCTGGAGACAGTTTAATATTAAATAAGGCAACAATATTAATGTTTGATTAGGGACCACAGCACTCTGGATTAATTTGATAGTGATTGATTAGGACCAGAATATTCTAGAGATTATTATAAGTGTGATAACATGTGTGTGTTGTGTAACTTAAAATAGAGAGAGAGTTATCCTGGTTCACTAAACCCGACTACTTCCAGTTCTCACACCTCGTATGAGATTATCCAGTATAGTTGTCTTGCTAACAGAAACTTCTGACTAGCACTATAAGATCTTGATCACACCAGATCAGTCTGTTACACCTGTATTATCAACCTCAGCAGGCTTCTACAATTCTTTGCACACTAGCAAAAGAAATTTGGAATTTTCTATCTCAAAACTATTAAGCCCAATAGACTTTGAGAAATACAACACACTTTGTATGATGAGATTTGTTTGGATCAAATAAATACTCAATACTTGTTTGAGTTTTACAATAGCAAATTCGAAAGAGAAGATCCAAGAGATATAGTGAGAGAGCTTGGAATTTATTTTGTTTGCGAAGAGCTTTGTTTGTAGTGATGTTTTTCACTTGAGAGAATATTAGCTTTCAAAACTCTTGCATTTAACCTTCAAAGACCCTTGTATTTATAGGTGAGGAGTGTCTTGGTGATCAAGGGAGAAAATAGAGATGTTGGACACGTTTTTGATAGTTGTCCAAAGTCTCATTTGATTTCTCTTTTCTTCTTAAAAATAGCCAGAATGTTCTGTTTGATTTACTAGTTTTGCTTGCACTGTAGCTTGCTTGCGAGGGAGAGAACCAGCTGTAATGAGCTGTTTAATTGTTGTCAATGTTAATTATGTCATTGTCCTTTGTTTTAGTGATGTCATGCTTTAATAAGCCATGTGCTCTTATCTATGAGTAAGATATTTATTCTTTATGGGGTTTTAGCTTTCAAATGGGTCGAACCCTTTTCCAATGGCCCAAGAGACATCTTGCAATATCATAATATGTCATGCTTTCTTGTTGTGCAGACTTGTTCACTTCGATGTACTGTTCCAATTTCTTCGTATATGCCAGAACGTTCTCAGTACATTCTCATGAAACAAATTCTCACAAAACGAATTAGTAGATAACAAGATTAAATAAATATAATATGTCTGTAATCTTTAAAACATCAAATAAAGATTTTGTCTCAACAATTTCTTCTTTTGGGTGAAATTTTTAAACATATTTTTATCCTGATAACTAAATTGCAAAGATATGCTCTAACAAATGATACTTCCTCTCAAGAAAGCATAACATAATGCTTGGTCACCAATAAAGAAAACAACAACCAGGGAGAGCCCTTTCAGATTTGTGGAATTATTTTATAACAAATGATACTTCAATCTTTATATATAATTCTCTTTTATGGAAAACCTTTTTAAATTTGTGCAATTGATTTCAAAGTCATGTGGTTTTAAAAACAACCAATGGTAGAAATACTAATTTTTGTTGGATAAATGGAATTTGTGTAATGTGGAACTTCTTTCTTTAACCTTGAGTCATTATGTTGATTCTTTCCTCTCTCTAAGTGATATCGTAAACCAGGAGGGAGAGTGGGGCGTGAGGGAGGATAATGCCCTTTTTATAATGTGGAACCAAATTCAATTATTAACTAGGTGTTTGCGCTCCCAACTCCTTTCGATGTTAACCATCCTAATATTTCGGGGTTGGGTGGAGCCATAAACCACCATTTCACTGTTTTAAGTTTGTATAATTTGCAACCTTGTACTACACTTGTTGTTGAGGATGATTTTACGAAGCTTTGGAGTTGGAAACAACCATGTCGCATTCAGACATTTATGTGGATGTGTATGAGTGTGTTCTCACTAATGACCTCCTTCGCCAAAATATGCAACAAAAGGAGACAAAATACATTGGCTGGAAGATACCTTATGAGAGTGGCTTAAGCTTAGTTATGATGGTGCATGTAAGGGGAATACGAAGATTTTAGGATATGTGGGGTATCTTTTGCAAGTTAAAGGGGCAATGGATCAAAGGTTACACTAACAAAATTGGTTTGCAAGATGCACTGTAAGCCATGATATGCATATAATACTTAACTTCTTATATGAGGATCGACTAATGGAACTAGGAGAGATCGAGAAGTCGAAGCAAAAAATTGCCGGAGCTTATAACAAATGAGTCAAAGTTAAAAAGTTTGCTGAGGGCAAACTAGTTTTGAAAAACATTATCCCAACTAGAACGAAAGATACAAAATATTTAAAATGGTTGTCGAATTAAGAACGATATGTCATAGTCAACAAAATATTAAGTGAGGGATCATATCGGCTAACAAATATGGAAGGGGAAGAATATACCAGAGGAATAAATGGAAGATATCTAAGAAATATTATCCTACTATATAGGAAATATTGAAGATCCATAGAAAGAAAGTTCCATTAATAATGTAGGAGTGATAGCCAGAAAGCCGGCTACTTGGATATTTCCCACAATATAGTAAAAAAAGGAAAAAGAGATCTCTTAAAGGTTATACTCAAAAGGCAGTGTTCCTAGGGGAATCGCCACTGGGATGATAACATCTTCATCACGGTCTGCCCGAGGAGATTAAGGAGTTGAAAACATAAGGGTTTTTCCACGGGGAACCAACACACAATCCACAAAAAAAAAGTTGAATAAAGGATACACATTGTAGGTTAAGTCGTTTGTCTAATAGACAATAGTTTACTATAAATACTTTGGTCATTAATTGTAATTAACACATTCAATCAATCAAACATGCTTAATTTTGCAATCTATCCCTTTATATTTTTGCTTTTATTCATGCATTTTTTAGTGTAGCTCAAAAACCCAAAAACAATTGTATCAAAAAACAATTAGGAACCCACAATTAAGGGACATAATTCATTTCTTGTCGTTAATCGTTTGAAGCAAGACAATCACAATTGATGAATCTCAGTCGACCTCGGCTAAATTCAGCTTCCCTCAATAAAGCCAATGAGCTTAGTTAGAGCTTCCCTCAATAACGTCCTTAGTTAGAGTCTTGGTGTGCATGACACTTGGCTGTTTTTGTAAATTCTTGATTTTGTTGGCAATGTTTCCAAAATCATAGAGCCCTGATTGTGAAGATTTTCAAGATGTGGTTGTGCCTTATTATGTGCTTCAAGATTGCGGTTAGTTGTTCAAATATGCTTATCATTCTATTTAAAGAAACCATGTTTGAGTCATATTTGCTCAAACCTTAAAAGCTTTGACTTGTAGGCCTGCGGTTAGAGGCAGGCATACATGCTAAGGTGAGACGCTTTGTCGTAAGGAAATTCGCAACATCATTCTGTCTAATCTAGGTTTAATTAGACGAGGATCTTCTTGATTATTAAGTTCAAGAGTATGGATCACCTTTTCAACCATGGTCTTCACAAATTTGAATACAAAGTCTAAAGCAATTTAAAAAAGTTTATAATCTTAGGGGTTTCCCCACTTTATTTAGAGTCGGAAATAATTAGATTAAAATCACAAAAAAAATCAACTTATTATTATGATCGTTTCTTATTAAATTATTAACGAGAGAGTATATTTGCTCTTTTTTTGCCAAATTTAGGAACCCATACACATTGATGGTTCTCCCATAAATAAGTAGTTCTCTTTGATCTTTTATGAAGAGTGCATCCTTTAATATACAATTTTTTTATATAAAGAAGTTAATATTTTTTTTTTAGGCAATGTCTAATAGGCATGTGTAAATTAGTCTTGCACCATATAAATTCATTTTTCACTATTATATGAATAGATATGATCATATTTCGTTCACATTAGACTCTTACTTTTGAATGCAATATCTAAAGAAACTTGAAATTTTAGAATTCAGGGATTTCCCCACTTTTTCTAACCTTTTAAATGTTGTGTGTGTATAAGTAAATTAGTCTCCTTTAATAAATCCCATTATATTTTATTTAACTCAATGATGATGATTGATGAGAGTTATAAATCAATCAAATAATGGAAAAGTGGCTTTCCTTAATCCTTACTACCTCATCCAAACATTAGTTTGGATATTGGATCCTTAAACAAGTAACTTAACGGCATTGTGTAGCATGGACATTTACATGTAAAAGTTGCTTCTTTTGAATCTATACTATATACAAAGAAAACAATTCATTTCAGCATTTTTGAAGTGACTTTTTCTTTCAAAAAATGTCTTCAATTTTGAATACAAATAACACAATTAACAAATAGATAAATATAAATTTAAATATTAAAAAAATGTAACAAACATTATATGAATATACATATGTTTGGCCTTTTTTTCCCTTATCATTTGAAAAGTGTAACAAACTAAATGAGTATATTTATACTTACTTTTTCATTATCTCAATTATACCCTTAAACAACTTTTTCTATAATAAATATGGTTGTTGGTGTCATTAAAAAAATAAATTAGATTATATTTTTTTGTTATATCGTTGGTGTCATTGAAATAGATAATCATGGTTAGTTTGGTTTATTATAACTTGAAAGCAACAAACATTTATATTTATTGTTTTAATCAAAATCAATTAATCAATAGTATATATATATATATATATAAAGTAAGATTTTTTATACCACGTGTCACTTTCACGTTTATTCTTGATATTTTTTATTGTGTTTCTTTTAAGAGAATTATCCATTTAGCATAAATATCGTAACAAACTACATACATTACTTTAATCTTATCCAAAAAATATTTTACTTTGACTTTTAATTAATTTTTAATATTTTACATAGTATAAATATCTCAACAAATAACTCAATTAGAATCTTATCTTTAAATCCTAATTTTTATAAAGCTTCAATTAGTTATTACTTTATCTTTTATAAATGTATTTGATTCAAAATTTAACTATAAATAAAATGTTTTTCTACTAATCACTTGATCACAAATTTAAGCACATACAGAGAGAACCACCTCTAAATCTAACATTTGTCATTCTCTAGGTTTGGTAAACATCACTGCTATTTCTTTCTTAAATCACTACTATTTTTTATTTTTACATATTTTCTTTTAAAAGATATTTTTATATATACTTTTAGGTTTATATAATATATCAATATCAATTGCTTCCATGATTTGTTATTTTTATTTTTTGTTTTTCCTAGACATGTTTTTCAAAGTCATCCTAATAAAAGCTTCAACAAATGAATTCATATATAATTTTTCAAGCTACTCCATTATCATATGAAAGTTATATTAGTTAATTTATATTGATTTTTTCCATTGATAAGCGTTAATTTATATTGAATTAATAATCGAATCATAATTATTTTTTTATAAAATAAAAAATCTAATCAAGATGTTTATACCTTCAAATTTCATTCTTAAGGAACCAAGTACTAAATTTTATGTGTTTTCTTTTTGGAAATTATGGCTACAAATTTTGACTCAATTGATGACATAACCATCAGTACTAAATAAAAAGTGTGTGGATTAAAGATTAGGATCATTAGGATGTGAAGAATGTCGAACATCAAATACTAGGATCAAATTGATTTCATTGATACGATTTTCATGGATGAAAGAGTATGCATCATTTTTTTTCCTTATTAACTTTTACTAATTAACAATATTTCACACTCTTGGATAGACGAATACTAACATATACATCCTTCCGTTTTTCTTTTATACTTAATCATATAAAGAGAATAAAATGTTTTTAACAAATAAGATAAAAATAAAATTTGTTTACGGTGTCTAATATTTTTCTTATTGTTCTAGATTTTGTTTCTATTGTGTTGCTGATTGTTGCTATTTTAATTGAGTTTAACTAATTTTTGAATTGATGATTCAAATAAATATTATATAAATGATTAAATAGTTTACATAAAGGGGTAAAATCCGAAAGGAAAAGCTCATACCAAAATGATGTATTCTCTTAATATTTTGTTATTGATTCTTTAAAGCTTTTTTTCTATGATTATCTTTAGGATTTTTATTTTATGTATTTATTACCAATTTCGGATCATTTAAATTTATAACTATTCAAATACATTTGTTAACTTTGTTGTTCATGATATTCCTCGGAGCACAATTCAATATATTGTGTGAAACAACAAGGTTGTAAAATATCAATCTATATATATTGAATGAATGTGTTATGAGATAACAAATATCTCAAGTGCTACTAACAACTACAAATAAATATATATCAACTTTCCACAAATATATATAGGCCATTTTTTAAAAACCAAGACCACTGTCAAGCTGATTGACGATTCAATTATTCAGTTTTATCCATTTAAATTTACACCGTATGTTGATATTTTTAAAGCTAAGAAGGAGAATTCTTACTTAATTGGTAATTTATATATATATATATATATATATTTGTTATAATTTCTGTTCTTGCATTGGATATTCACCTTAAATATCATATTTTTGTTTAAGATAGTATTGGAGTATTAGCTACGAAATACAAAGACAGTGTTCAATGAACCATCTATATATTTTTGTTCTACATCAATACACTTTTGTGATTTCTAATTTTTTTTATTGATATGGGAGGAGAGAAACTCATATGCACGTTATGAGGATAATATGAAAACCATCTTATTGATTTTATGTCTTAAAATTCAAATGTTCTAATTATCTTGATATTACAATAGATTAGGTTTAAATTATATAAATGTGTTTAAAATTATATTTTATTGTCTGCATATGAAAAATGGTTTGCAATTGTTTTACTTTTTTAAAAAATATTTTATACTTCTAAACAAAGGGAGAACCAAGCACGAATTATAATAATTTAAAAATAATAATTAATGCTAATATTCCTGAAGTCCAACAACTCTGAACCAGATATTCTTATTCTTCTCTATGTTGTTGAGTTTGATATTATATTAATTAATTATTTTTTCCTTATATCAAATAAATCGATCATATTCTATTCAAACTTTTAAAAAGGTTATTTTCAATTTTCATGTCTATAAAACATGATTTCATCAATAAAAGTATTATATCAGGTTATTTGGTTTGCAACAGTGTGGGAAATATGGAAGGAAAGAAACAATAGATTATTCAAAGGCAAAGAATGCCCCGTTTTTCAGGTGGTTGATAGGATTTAGTCCATCTCCTATATGTGGTTGAAGGCGAAGTACGTGACTCTTCCCCTCAATTTATATGGCTGGTGGCTTAGTCCGTTCACCATGTTGGGCATAAGTTAATAGTTTCTTTCTTTTTTGTATATCTTTTCATTTTTTCCCTTGTAAATATTGTTCAAACCTTGTGTTTCTTTCTTGGTACGCCTTGTACTAGGAAGTACACTTTCCTTTGGTAATATATTTCATTTTAGCTTCTTAAAAAAAAATAAAAGTATTATATCTTTTAATGTATTATTTTATTTTATTTATGCAGATTATGAAAATTATTTTATACTAACAGTAAGCCAAGTTTTGATAGCTTACTTAGGTGCAAAACTAAAGTCAATATTTGTTAGCTAAAGAATTTTATCCATTAATATTGTATGTTGTTTAATGAATTTTATTTATAAATTTAAATCATTTCAACCTGATATACTTATATATGTGAATGTGCACAAAACTTTGCTTACAATAATTAACCCAGACAATGCCGGATATCTAAACTAGTTTTAACAAAAACATTGTTTATAATTTTCAAACGTTGACGCAATAAAAAAAGCAGAAAGATAGACACGTGAGTACTCATCTTTTCGCCGGTCTTTAATTAATATCTTTAAAGTACTCATTTGTGAACATCACTTTGATTGTAATATTTCTTTATCGGTTATACTATACTGTGTATGCAAGTTCGGAAGTTCCTACTTGCAAACCCGTATGCCATATTTCGAATTTCAAAGTTCCTACTTGTAAACGTGGCCCCATATGGATGCATGCATGACATATATTCCACATTTCCAATTTCCAATACCAATACACCTCATTTTCTTCATCAGGCCACAATATCTACAGACCAAACATTCTTGGTAAGCAAAAATCAAAGTTCTTACGACTTGTTTCCCTACCAAAAGTCAAGTTGTGGATAGATTCTCATGGTAACTAACAACTACTAACAAGAATTGCTTGGCTCATATTGGTGAGCGTAATCAGTTTAAGTAACTTTTCAATGTAGCAACACAAATGCATGCACCATACCATGGGGAGCACGGTCCCATTTTTTTTTGCTAGTGGGTTGTTGGGATTTGAATCCAAGCCTTCACACTTAGGCTTATGAAATTTGTTGTTTCCACTTCAACATTTACTATGAAACATCAGGAATTACACATTTACCTTCATCGGTGGTTAACTGTTGCCGAATTTACACTAAAAAAATATCACTACGACGGTTAACTGTCGCAGAACAAGGAATTTCGACAGTTAACTGTTGTCGGGTAAGTTTTTAAGCAAATTCAAAAGTGTGAACAACAATTATCTAGGCTTATCTCAAGCAAATTTACAGTTTGATCTATTTAGATGTAAATATTGGACGGAACATCACAATATAAGACAAATTTTTATGGTATTTAATAATTTTTTTATCTTATATGATGTTTGATGGACAAAAGAGTATTTGATTATTTTATACAACCTATATTTGAGATAAAAAGTTGTGTTGTGTTTTAGCGATAGATGATAATCTTAGTCTCTTGCCCCCCAATTTATCTTATCCCTTTAACAATTTACAATCAAACACGATTGAACTGAAGTTGTTATTTCTTATCCTTTATTTTTTTAGTAGATCATATACACAATTATAGTCTATCCATGTTCAATTCTTGAAAGTTGTTTGAAACACTAGCAACCGACGTCCTTCTCCACAAGTAGAAATTCATTGCAGTATTAGTCATCTTCACAGTTGAGATGATGATCTAATCAACGTCAATTAAAAAGAGAACATAAAATTCTATTCATATTCATTCAAAAAAAATTTATCTTATTTTTCTCAATTCAACACTCATTAGTAACCTATATCTAAGGACACATGACTAGGAACTTTTGCTTGCACATGTTTAAATGTTCGGTTGCATCCTTTAAACAGAGATTAGTTCCTTCAACTCGCATCTACTTGTGCTAGAAATGTGTTTGTTTCTTTTCTTCACTGTTTATAGAATTGATTTTATCTAACACAATAATTTATAACTTATGATTTTTCTTTTAAGAAGGTAAATTAACTCATCCAAACTAACAATGAAATGATCGGACCTAAAATCTTAATTAGTGCAACATAAGTTTTCAGACTATTAACTCATATATTTTGCAATTACCTTTTACTTAAATGTCCATCGATTATTAGCCAAAAACAATTTTAGTAATTGCATATCTGACATCAATTTTAAACATATACATACTTAATAATCTAAGAAAAAAGAAGTTTTTTTTTGAGAGAAACATATACTTAAAGTTGGCAACATCAATTACTATCATCTAAATTTTGATAATATTTTCAAATATTAGTTCTTTGTCTTCTACCTCACATTAGTCCCCACTATCTCCTTCCTCCTCCCTTTTCTTCTCTCATTAGTTACATCGTATTGCAAATTCAATTAATTTTATTTCGATTCCAACTGTACTCTACCAAAATATTCGGAGAAAATGTTTCTTAGAATTAATTGTTTTTTGTCATTTTATAAATGATAACGTATTCAATGAGTGGATGGATATACGGAGTTACGGCAGCGTTTTATTTCGTCTTTTAAACCTATTTAATATTAAGCTTACCTAACTTGTATATTTGTTCATTAAAAAATACCTGCTTGTATTTCCATATATATGAAAGATGTAAAAGAATTGTCAGAAACAAAAACAACAAAAAAATCTATAAAAGGAGAAACGAATACCCTTCATCATTCATATATCATTCACAAGGAAAGGGAAGATATATAATGATATATTCAACATTTATTTGGAATAACCTAATGAAAGAAGAACTCTATAAAAAGTTATTTTTGTCTTTTTATAAATAAAAAAATATGAGATAACAAGCATTAGTCAATTATAAAAGTGTTTCAATATTACATTGAATTTATTTATATACAGACAATTACACATAAACGAAAGACAAGCGGACAACAATTTGTGTCGCTTACTTTTTTTGGATAATAAAACTAATTCTTTTAAACATAATATTCATGGATTTTGAAGATTCAACATTGTTATGCATGCCACTTTAGATTCTTTGTAGAAAGTCAACAAGTTCTAGTACTAAAAAGTTAAGAGTGACAAACGCAAATGCTATAAAAATGTGTTGTCTGAAGATACTTTCTCATGTGTTGACCACTTTACTTGAAGTAGCTTTAAAGGCTGACTTTCCTACAATAAAAACCTCGATATCTTAATCCCACAAGTGGAGAAGCCACTGACAAATTTAACACATACAAGTTTCTCTCCCACCAAACCGTTTACTAAAACATTTGTTGACCTAAGTGTCAATCTTCCATTTTATGAGCTAGGCAAAGAAGTTCACAAACATATCCTTTTTCGTAGATACTCTAGTCCGCCTAAATATATAAAAAAACGACTTTCTCAACAAATCCTTCTAATAGGCGCCTCCTCCTTCTTCACAAGTCCACACATGCCTATATTATTTTCCTTTATTTGGTTTATGTGCTAATACTCACAACGTTAAGTTAGTATGTCCAAATTCATCGCTCTTAAAACTAGGGTTAATATGTGCATTATTCAGTCTTGATTTGAAACAAAATTAATCGATTATATAATTTTTAATATTGTTGATGAAATATTTACCTGTAAAATTAGGTTTGATTTCAAAAACAAAAATAAAATGTGCGTAAGTGATCATGTTTGATGTCATAAGCACTTTTGACTCTAACACCTCTGAAAGTCTCTATCTTTGCTTGGCGACTGCTGAGGGATCGTTTACC
>Ga0315913_1008320_pt1 | contig 12321 bp, 6 predicted proteins | sample MpolsnodulesMG_FD_207736 | JGI IMG/M metagenome (GOLD analysis project Ga0315913, IMG submission 207736) | Medicago polymorpha root nodule microbial communities from Los Angeles, California, United States - small nodules | ecosystem: Host-associated > Plants > Roots > Nodule | place: USA... | reverse complement strand
TAACAACGGTGTTGGCGGTGGGTTTGGTTTCTTGAACATGATGAAGAGGTGAATCCATTTTTAAAAGGAAAGAGTGTGTGAGAGATGAATGAAAAAAGAAAAGATGGAGAGTGACTACTTGGTTACCTCGTTCAGTGTTATTGTTTCTTCTGTGATGAAATGAAAGTGGTTTCAATGTTAATGGTGGAATAGGGCGGTTGTGCAATTTTGTTTATTTTTTATATGAGAGAGAGTAATGAATGAAAGGGATTGTTTTGCTTTGTAAGTGAATAAAGAAAGAGAGAGATAGATAGAGATACCATTAGATATGTGCACATTGGTTTGGGAATTTGGAATCATTTAAATTTTGTTGATTTTTTTTATTTCTTGACCTTGATAGTCAGGTTTTCTCTTTCGAGGATGGTGTGTTATTTGGGATAAAGTTAATTCCTAGACGATTACAACTAATTCCTAGGTAACTAATTAATGCGTGACATTAGTACTAGCTACCACCTAAGGTTGAACATGTTTTAGTCATTGATCTTAAGAGACTTCAAAGTAGGCCGAAGTAGAATAACGTTCTTTTTAATTTGACTCTTGGATGAAGTCATCGCAAGCATTTTGACGTTCAAGTTAACAATAGAGTAAATAAAGAGTGGTTTTTAGGCGTAAAGAATGTGTACTTTGTGATGAGATGATAAAAGGATATATTTATGGGTTATGTTAACATTATCCTATATTTATACGGCTATTGAAAGGAGCCATTGTGGAGTAAAATGGACCGTTACGAACGACGACCCTGATTAATGGTTGGATTTATTGACCGTTGGAAGGTCAATGAGTGCATTGGTAGGAAGATATGGATTGTGAGGTCGTACAAAAGTTTGGACATTGGATCATTATTCCAAAACAGTTATAAAAACAATACTACCACGAATGCTAGACTAATATTCCATCACGCTCCTTGAAAGGTTTCCGTTTGTTGAGCTAAAAACATATGAAACACAAGTCTTTAAGTTTGAATTGTCAATTTTTGAATGATTATAAGCCGAGCACCCTTTGTGAGATCTAGACCTAATTAGAAATATTCACCGAACTTGTATATGACTGGTCTCAAGTCGTCCGACCTTCATTCGATTACATGGACGTTTGTTAATCGTCTTCAAGTCGGTTGTGTGCATTTATAACGCTTGCACTTATTAATTTAATTTACCCCCTTAGCAACAAAATATAAGTTGTTTTGAACATTCTACAGTATACTTTATGAAAATGAGAAATTACGAGTTATTTTATAAAAGAGTGATGATATATATGCAACGAAAGAATTTTTTCCGAACTCTTCACGAAGCCTTAAAATACAAGTTAATGTGGCAAAACAATTTTAAATTTTAATTTTGTAATTCAAAATACATTGTCCGTGAAATTTGGTTTCCCTACATGTAGCATTATCTTTTATAAAATTCTCCTTCATTGATAATATGTGAAAGATAAATTAAAGAAGTGAAGGGAGAGAAAGTAATAATAGCTAAGGGTATAATAGAAACTATAACATTAATATTTCACTAATATTGTAAAGTGACTTATATTTTGGAACAATTTTTTCCAAAACAACTTATAATTTAGTAGAATTGATATGCCAACATTATTTATTGATCCATCAGGGGTTTTTGAAAGAAGGTTGATAATTTTATTGTTTTTTTGGACAAATTTTTATTGTTAATTAACGAAATTAAACATATTTTTTATACTGAACAACGAAGGGAGTTTTAATATTTTAACTCTAACTAATCTACAATGTCAATAAGTGCCGCTTTACATTTTTTGAATATTTTTTAAAATAAAAAAAAAACTAAACTAATCCATCAAAACTGGAATTGAATCGAGTTGAGAAATCTTGAAAGGAGCACATTTTAAAGTCTTAGAGCAATTCAAATAGGTTCGTTTTTTATGTAGATTAAAAATATGATTAATGTTATCTACCAAAAGAAATATGAATAATGTTTGATAAACATCTCAACATATATATATATATACACACACAACTAAGAGAGAAAGAGATAAAGAGGAGTTATATAATAGATGTGATACGATCTAATAGATTTGATTAGATTAGAAACATAGTATAAAATGAAGTACTTTGATAAGTGTTTGAAAATTAAGGTGTCTAAATATTATGGATCCTAGAAAAAAAATAGAGTCGAAAGGTGAACCCGCCATGTTTACTTTTGCATGTTTACTTGCGGTGATGGGTATTGCAAAAAAAAGAAAATATATATCTTTTGGTTTACCTGTAACGTAGGTTATAAAAGAAAGTAAAATGTTTGGTGTATACACGGTATGAATGTATATATACTTTAAGATACTTCATCCGTTTTTACCCTAAAAAAGAAAATAAAAAATACTTCCTCCATTTTTTTTAACGGTCTCTATTGGGGAAATTTTTTGTTTCCATTTAAGTGTCACTTTTAAAGTTCAATGTAAATTAAACGACGTTTTATCAATTTTACAATTAGTTATTTATTGCAGAGAGAAATATATGAAAATAGTAATAATTATTATATAAAAAATAGTAATAATTAGATTATTGAATAATTATAAAAAATGTGCCTATTTTTTAGGCTAAGTTTGGCCTTCCGAAAGTCTGATACTGTCTGCTAGCCTGTTTAAAAACATATATCTTATGAACATCTTTAAATAATCAATGTGATCTAGGTTTAAATAGACTAGCTAGTGAACTAATAAATTAATTAGATTAAACTCTCCTTTGATAATTAACTTGAGATTATAGGAAATTTGACAATATATTATATCATATTTGAATTATAGTATATAATAATATATTTATATATGCAAAAAATCAATGTATACTAATAAGCTTAAATTAATGAAAAAGTTAACAGATTTATATTTTAATTCAAAGTATAAAATATAATAAAATAATAAATAATATTATTCATGTTTACTTAAATAGGTCGGCCGAATAGGCTTAAAAAACTTTCCGAATGACACATGGTCTGACATTTTAAGCTAAATAGGTTCTATAAAAGCCTAAACATTCTCTATTAAAGAAAAAAACATTGTCTGACGTAGGCTAGACCGTAGGTCTCTGTAGGCCGGTCTAGCCTATTCCCATCCCTATCTACGAGTTTATGGAAAAAATATAAGCGAAATCCAATGCACTTTAATAATGAGATCAATGACATAACTTTTTTAATTTTTTTAACTAATGAAATGATCTTGTCCTTAATTCATCATATCATAGAAGTCTAACTTTTTCAACTATGTTCTATCTTTATCAATTAAATGAGAAAACAATATTTCAAAATAACCATTTCAATAAATAAAGTTATTTTGTAACCAAAAAAAAAAAATATTTTGTTTCAACTGAAGCTTATTTTATTAAATCAATCGAAGATATTAAATTATTTAATTACTGTTATAAGATATCATAAAATATAAGGGTAAAGTAATCAAGAAAAACTTATGTTTAAAAATGTTTGTAATGAATTGAAGCCTGGAAATTTATCCAATAACTGAGAGGGAAATGACATGTGAAGTTGCGACAGGGACCATTTTTGAGCAAAGACATATACGGCAACACACAAATTATTTTATCCAAGATAAAGTATGCAGTGCAGCAGTTGAAACAAAAAATATACTACTACAGTAATACTAATAATAATTAAGATTTTTTTTAGGGAATAATTAAGATTTTTTTATTATTCACAAATTTACGTATGTTAAAAAAATTAAAATAATAAATTTATATTAGAACATGTGTATTTTATATTAAATATATAATTTTTTAATTATTAATTATTATTTTTCAATAAGATGTGTTTACTTTTAACTGCTTTAATATTTGTAATAATATTATATACGTCAAACAAACTTTAGTAATTACTTTCTCAATTCCAAAATGTAAACAAAAAATGATCAACAAAAATTAATATATTTAGTTTAAAATTTATTCCAAATATATCAATTTGTATTGATATATTTTTACTTACATTTTGACGAATGAAATATACTCCCTTTAGTAATATGAAGTTTAGTTTTTTTTAAAAAAAAAACTTAAACTATTTTACTTTTAGAAGAATAGGATTATTTTTAAAGAAAAAAATTATGTAAGTGGATCAGTGTGCACGTGGATCTGTCAGTACTGCAATGTGCAGCAAAATGCCCCCTGCTTTGGAACTCATCTAAATTGTTTTCTCAAGTCATATTAATTTAATTTTGAAAAAAATGTGTGACCATCCAAATTGGCTTGGTAAAGTTGGAGCTGTTTCTATAGCTAGCTTGCACTTTCTTATTTTAAGAAACCAAAAACAAAATAAAAAATAAAAATAGTTCCTATTAAGCACTATTTGAATATTTTTGGAAAAATAATTGTGTCTTTATGAATAACGTTTTCTGATCAATGTGTGAATTTTGATTTTTATGTATCGCTTTTATTTCATCAAATTATTCTATGGTTTCTTCACAGCTAGGTAAGGGATTTCCAAGAATTTTTTATTATGCTGGAAAACTATGTGAACCTACACAATTGTGAATGCGAACAATCGACGTGGAAACAAGTGAGCTACTAACTAAAATACATACATTGCACATGATTTTGACTAAGATGAATTGTTTCAATTAACAATTCACGTGAGAAACGTTTAATGTTCGATAATTTTATAAGATAATGCGACCAATCCAAAAATATAACCAAAACTAAGTGCATTGGATTGATTATTTTGCTGATCGGGATCAACATGAACTAAATCAATGTATTCAATCTCGTATGGTTTGATCGAGTTCATAAGAGGAGCGTTATCAACTCTCTATTTTTAACACCCATTTTAACGTTATTTTTTTCATAAGACAAAATTCTTGTAAGTCTCACCACTTTATATAGAACAAATTTATAAAGTATGGATCATACATAAGTTTCGTAGAATAAGAGAATGAGTGTTAGAGCGCTAAAAAGATAGAGTTGCTAATACTTCTCGGTCCATGTTGTTATTGTGATTAAGTACTAGTTTGAAATTGGTTGGTTGATTCTCGTATCCCAAGGCATAAGCTACACTTCTAAGAAAAGTATGTTTCATATTTGTAAAAATTATTCTAAAAAATATAAAGGTTACAAAGACGGACTCTTATGATTGTTGCAAAGTTAGAAAATTAGTTCGCAACATTTTCATGCATAAAATTGTTCTCGACAAACTCAAAGGTTATCCAAAGAGGATAAAGGAATTCATAATGGTGACGGATCATTGGAGGAAATGCTATATGGTTGGAGGTGGTGGTCGGAATCCGAGGTGAAGATGGTGGCAAAAGAGGTGTACCTGGAAGCACCTCTACACCCAAGTCACTAAAAGTTTAATGTGGGTGTAGAGAGTTTAGATAAAAACACCTTAAAATGTTGTGAATGATCGTTTATATAAGCTCAGAGGAGATTGTTGAGTAGTAAGAGAGTCTCAAAACATGAAATTGCTTATAAGGCTGACCCCAGTAGTGATGAAGCCAAACTCAAGGTCAGATTTCTTGTTCCTCCACTCTTGCAATTTATTCCTGTTCTTGGGGATTACTGGATTTTGTACCTTGATCAAGATTATCAGTATGCTCTCATTGGTGGGCATACCAAATTATCTACCTTTAACTTTTCATGTTATATTGTATTGTGGTGGAGAGATCTATGTAGCACAAGCATTTTAAAAATATTTGACACGACATCAATTTATAGGATTATATTTAATTAGTTTATTTTTTAAAATTATTATCGGTATTGATGTGTGCTTGATATTTGTTTAATGTTTTATAGGAGAAGTCTATTGTGGACTTGTGGTCCTTTTATAAATTATGAAACCCCAATTTAGTGTTTACAAAGAATAAAATTAACTTTTAGTTCATGAAAGAAATAAACGAGACAATTTAGCTCCTAGTTGAATCAATTTTGAGATGTGAGAACATTTGGCTAAAGACTTTGTTGTTACAATGTATTTTTCACATGGATGTATTTTTTTTCCAAGGATTTAAATTGAGTTTTTTTTTCCTCGAGCACCACAATTGATCTTCACTCTATTTTATATGTGTGTGTTCTTCTCTCTTTCGGTTATCATGTCATGAATGTATCCTAGTATTCCTTCCTACCATAACTTGGATTATTTTGGTCCTTAGATATTATCCAAGCAAACCCATTTGGATGATGAATCCTACAACAAGCTTGTTCAGAAAGCTAAGGATGACGGGTATGATGTGACCAAATTGCACAAGACTCCAGAGTAAACCTCCACCTCAGTAATTTTAGGGAATAACTAGTTGTGGTCCATGATATGAATATTGTTATGGAACTAGATCTTTACCTCTTGGGATGCTCGGGGTAATTGTATTTTTGAAGTAATAATTTCCAAAAATGTGTAATGATATTTAGAATTAGAGTCTTTCTTACGAGTGTACTAAAATAATAAAGAAGTTATTCTAAGTAACTTATTTTAAAAGTTAAAAATTTCAATTTCCATTGTATTGATATGCACATTTTTATAAAATTTTACTGTTTTAAACTATTAAAGAGTGTCTTTAAATCTCTCGTTAACATGTTTTTTAGAATAATTGAAAATAGGTTGAGATAAAAAATGTTGCTACTTAGAATGATACAATGCTATAGTTTAAGCATCAATATCCTATCAAAACATGTATTGAATTTTAATTAGTTTCATCCCAAATGTGTATATCAAGGATTTCAGTCATTTTTGAAGGGTTTTGCCTATGGAAAACTTACACTTTTTCTTATAGTGTTTGTGTTGAGACTGAGTTATGGTGAAACTCGACCTATGATTAACCCTTATACTTAATATGCTTTTAAAATAGAAAAGAAAAAGGAAAGTCATATCATATGGGCCCATTTGTTATAGATTTTTAAAAAATGAATTTTTTTTTGTATTTTTTTTAACAAGTAAAAATGGAATATATATATTAACACTGAAGTCTCATCTTCAGCACAAGATGATGTGCTTACAGAAGACGACTAAAAATACAATGATGTTTAACTGACAAAATTAGGAATAACCAGTGCCCAGGCAAGCAATGGGGCACGTAAACCAACTATGAACACCTAAAACATACACGGCGTTAGCAACCCTCATCATTTTTCCTTGTATTTTTAAAAATGGATTTTTTTGAAATTTACTTTAAAATAGTAGAAGTTATTTCAAACTAATTTAAAATAAGTTAAAAATGAAATTTATGATATTCACTAACTTAATTATTCATTGTTAGAGATTTTACATAGTAAAAATCACATATGTTTTTAAAATGACATATTTCAAAAATGATTTTTATGAAAAACTATTTAAAATAATTTTTTTTAGAGACTTCTTCAAAATTTTAGTATCCAAAAATTTTTTATAACAAAATAATAAAATACGTAGAATTAAGCTACTAAAACAAAATTTTCATTCGAAATTTTCTTTCTTAAAAAGGCTATAGCAAAAATATATTACACTGTATATCATGTGTTGAATCTATACTAGGATTTAGAACACCACAAAGTATAACAAAAACCGCAAATACTCCTACCTCCAAGCTCCACACATAATTTCATAAATACTAATTTCATACAAGAAAACACATTCCGCATTTCTCTTATGACAAAAGGTTTTAGCCGGTCCAGAACAATGATGATTTTTGGAGAAATCCATTTTTGTTGATGTGTTGTTGCTCCATTGATGATGATTACAGGGTTTTTGTAGAAAAAAAATTCAGGATTTTAATTTTATTGAAGGTTTGTGGTTTAAATTTGATGAAGAGAGTGGAAAAGGAGGGGAATTAATTATTATTTTTTTTGGGTTTTTTTTTATTCTTGATATGTTTGAAGTTTTGTATCTATGTATGAATATGATTGATAAAGATGAAGAACAAGAAGAGGGAAGAGGATGAAGAAAGGGGAAAATGTTAGGTGTTGATGGTGCACTATTAGATTTAGTAAACACGTGTTATCTAATGGTTGTCATTTCAAAAATAAATCAAACGGTTAATACCTAGCAAGGGTTAACGGTTTTGGACAAAGATGATTTATTTGGTTGAAGAAGTATAACCTAAGGGACCAAATCGTAACATTAATTAGTTAGGGGACCATAATAAAAACAACATATAAGTTAAGGGATCAAATAATCAATTAAACCTAAAATACGCCAGTGTTAATCTCTGCGTGAGTTAACTCACGTTGGATATAGGTCTGCGTGAGTTAACTCACGCAGCTACTGATATATAAACAGACATCATTTAATGCAATCCAACCAAGTCATTAATGATTTGTAATCTTGACACATTCATAATTTAACCGAATTACGTCAGTTTAACAACACAATCACATAATCGCACAGAAACGATCCAAATTACACAAATTCATCGTTTATAACACAATCACATAATCACGCATAAACAATCCAAACAATCCAAATTACACAAATTCGTCGTTAATGATGTATAATCACTTAATCACACTTAATGACATATAAACAATCTAAATTACATCAATTCGTCCTTAAATTCCCAAAATCACATAATCTCACATAAAAGATCCAAATTACACAAATTCATCGTTAAATTACACATAACACAAATTTATTAAAATTCAACAATATAGACGCATTACACTATTACATAAAAAGTGGTGCAAAATTTCAAAAACTGAGCATTACTTCTGCGTGAATTAAGCCACGCTAGTGATAATCTCCTGCGTGAGTTAAGCCACACAGACTTGACAACTGTGTGAGTTAACTCACACTAGCCCTTGCTTCTTCTTCAAAAAAATGACGAACCAATCAACAAAATCAGCAAAAATGAATGAGAATTCGTGATACATTACCTGATATTTGATGCTTGATGAGCGTAGAAACTTGCTTTCTAACGATTTGCAATGATTTGGAATGAATATTTTGACCTAAAAAATCGCACTTTTTGGGTTTTTGGAGGTGGAGGGAAAGAAAATGGTGCTTGAAATATGGACTGCTGGGTTTCAAACAAAAACAGTAATCTGCGCGAGTTAACTCACGCAGGGTCAATTTGGTCTTTTCAATTTGAAGCGAGGAAAAACAGTTGGTTAAAGAGTAGAATTCAGCACAAATTGCCTCAGATTTCTTATTAAAATCTCCAACAACAAAAAAAATCTCTGGATTTTTCCAACACAATTTATTTTTTTAAAGTTAAAACAAACACATCCTATTTTAGTTTAATTACACGCTTATTCATTTTGTTAAGAAAAAACTACACTAATCAGAAGAAGTCTCTGTGTTGAAAATTCTGTCAACATTGTGTTTGTTCTGTCACGTTAAAGTATATGATTGACATTTTGAAACATCTATACTTGACCTTCAGCATAGGTAAAATATAATGGATGGTTAAGAACAAAGTTCATATTTCCAGACCAAAATAGTAGCAGTCCATTTGTAAGTTTTATCATAAAAAAATAAAATAGTAGTAGGTAAAATTCCTTATCTTAATCAATCCAAAAATAATGGTAAGAGATAAGTTCACTTATTGATATTGGTAGCATAAAAGTTATTTGCAAGTACGTCTGCCATATTTAGTGGAGTAGCACTTATCAACCATAATTCCTGGTGCAGTTGGGCAATGGTCCAATTCAGGCAACTGATTAGATATATATAGATGAACATGGTAAATCAAACCCAAACATTAACAATTGAAGATCATGGTGTAACAAGTGTGAATGTACCAATCCCAAGTCCATGGTGACCTGATCCGATTAGGTGCATTCATTTGTATTTGCATGAGCCAACACCATAACATTTTGTCATGTATTAAGTACACCGATCGACCATTCTGTCATTTTGAATCCATCTCAATGATTTGACCTAGAGTTATATCTCTAGTTGTTCTATTATACTCCATCTAGACTACTCTTCTTACAGGTGCTTCTATAAACCACCTAAGATGATATTCTAGCACCCTCTCCCGTGCAGGGCTGCTCTAATTTCTCTCTGATCAATGCTGGTAAATGCATTGCCAATCAGAAAAAAAAGAAAAAAAAAACTATTCTATTAAGGGCAGAAACTTATTAAAATTTAAAAATGATAAGTGCAGCTAGAGAATGTGAATATACTCATCAAAATACCCATTGTAGCATTAATATCACAAGAACATCAATTGCATAAAACTTAAATAATAATAATAATAATAATACATTAATATAATTTTTGCATAAAACATAGATGATAATATATTAATATAATTTTTCCTCCTAGTTATTACAGCAAGAAGAAAATATCCCTCTTTCCCTCTACACAGAACCTGAGTTAATCTTCCACATATACTGGACTATTCCATCCTTTCGCACTGGATCTCCATCAAAATGTGCCATGTCCTTTAGTAGTTAATTAAGTACCTCGTGATCTCCAACGACAGCATAGCCAATACCTCTTAAGAGCATGCGTAGAGTAGGACCATATTTTGAGAGCTCCACAAGAGTAACTTGTCTGTTTTGAGGTATATCGGCCTTCAATTTTGCTATAGCAATAGCACGTGATATCCCACCAATAGCATCAACCAAACCATGAGATGCTGCGTCCTTATCGGTCCAAATCCTCCCATGTGCAACCTTTTTCATCTTATCTAACTTGCCTAGAGTCATTATTAACCTCAAACGAACCACATTATCTAGCACTTTGACATCATCATATGGGATAAATGAGGGCAACTCATTGTCAAGGTTAAAGTTTTGTGGAACCGTTCCTCGAATTGAACCGGTTAAAGTAAGATTTTCTGCTACGATAGCTCCTGCTCCCATTGCCATGTAGTATCCTGCACTTGTTGCCGCATCAGACATTGAAGCAATGGCAGGTTTTTTGGAAGCAAGAGATCTGATTGCCTTCAACATTGACTGAGATGCATGAAAATCACCTCCTACACTGTCAATCCGGACAATAACAGCCTTGATTTTTTTTGAATCTTTGACCATACCAATCTTTTCAATGAAATTTCTTGTGACGATGTCACTATCCATAGTCCCTAAGACTCGGATGATGGCTATTTGTTCTTTAGCCTCTGATATTCCCACAGTCCATTTTCTGACTTTAGAGTATTTTCTAAAAGAAATCATAGGGAGTGATTTCACTTTCACCCCAAGCCTCTCCTTCATGAGAGTGATAACCTCATCATCATAAACTAAGCTTGATATGAAACCCTCTTCTTTCAGTTTATCTAATCGATAAACACCTTCATTTATGAAGTTTTGAACTTCTTCTCTTTTCTTTTCTTCCCTCTAGAAGAAGAGACTTTATCCAGCCAATTTGAATAGATATTATGTAGCAATGCAGTTTCTGCTTCACTACTATCTAGTTGTGCCTCACTATTATCTTCAACATAGCGATACAAATTGACATAAGGATTGCCATACAGATCATTGTCATACCGAGCATTGTCATACAAACCATAGTCATAACCTCTATCAAAACTGAGGTAACTGAGGTCGTCGGTGGTGAATCCAACATGACCATTGGGAGGTGCAAAAATCTCATCACATGCGCAGGCAAGGTAGTATTCTTTTGGTTGAATTGAAGGGACATAAGCCACAACCGTCTTTCCTGATTTTTTAAAATTTGATATTTGTCTTCAAATTTCATCAAGTTTTGCCCAGCCACAATCTAATGAGTAAATATGAAGATAAACGGCGGAAATACGAGGATCATAAGCGGCTTTCAAGAAATTATCGCAAATTTCAGGCAGAGATAATACCTTTGAGTTGCAAAATATAGTCGTGAGCTGATCGGATATCTTACCTTTGTAAATTGATTTTCAATACACTTCCATATTGAACACGCTCCAATGGTAAAGCTACCATGGTCTTGAGCCCGACAAGAAATTTGTTGAATCCGGTGAGCAGGGGCTCGAAATCGAAGTCTCCAGTGGGATAATCTTTGGCATTGGAAGAAGATAAGGATAAGTAAGAGTAAGAAGAAGAAAAATGGAATTGGAATGGTTTGGGAATGGTTGTGCGGTAGAATTGGAAGGGTTTGGGGATAGGAGGAAGAGATAAAAAGCGTGGTGGTGATACTGTGCTTGTGCGGTAGATGTATCGGAAACGGAGGGACATTTTGTCGCTGCTGAATTAGGGATTTTGGAATGTAAGGAAGAAATAGTAAGTTTAGGTTAGGGTTTCTCTCCAGAATGCTGCTCATATATCATTCTCAAAACCCTAAACCCTAAACTCTAAACCATTTATATATTAAATTGGAAGATGATGTGCAAACCCTGGGGAATCCATTTCCCTTGTTTACATGGGATCCCTATGAATTTCAGATTTCAATCAGTAAGTAGTGTTTTAGAGATTGTGACGTTGAT
>Ga0315913_1008312_pt1 | contig 12327 bp, 5 predicted proteins | sample MpolsnodulesMG_FD_207736 | JGI IMG/M metagenome (GOLD analysis project Ga0315913, IMG submission 207736) | Medicago polymorpha root nodule microbial communities from Los Angeles, California, United States - small nodules | ecosystem: Host-associated > Plants > Roots > Nodule | place: USA... | reverse complement strand
TCAAACATCGTTAAAGAAACCCATATTTAAAAGGAAAACTCAAATCTTCAATTCCAAACAACAACGTCTTGATCTCAAATAATTTATTAAAATAATAATTTAGTGGCTTTTAGGGTGAGGGTATTTTGTGTGTATTTAAGAATATGTTATATTTTTTTTGTCTATTCGTAAAATTTGTGTATAAATTGTTTTTATATATAACATATTTTTTTTTTTGAAAAATACCCAATCAACTCTTTCATTTTTCTCTTGTTGCATTTTCTCTCCATTGTGTTTTATTCACTCATTCTACCTTAACTTTGTTTACACTGATTTTTGGTAATACAAACAATATTATCCAAAACAGTTAAAGACTAAATTAGAGTCATTTTTTAGGTTATTTGGGTTTAGCGATTTATGGTCTCTTTCCTTATATGTTTGTTAAGAACAAATCAAATTGTTCTTATTAATGTTAGAATTGCTTCCAACAATTTTAATAAAACAAGTTATCAAATGACAACTTAAAAGAACTAACATTCAAATGAGCATTCAAAAGAAAGAAAGAGAGAAGAAGAAAGAAAATGAAAGGAAAAGTGCAGAATGTAGTAAAGAAAAAGGGAAAATAAAGCAGTAATAAAACAATTAAATTGCAGGGAATATAAATGGTGGTTGGAATTCATCTATCTGTTCACTCCTAAACCTATTTGCTCCCATGGCGTGGGTGTTACAGAGCTTTCAGGGACCAATCAATTTAGTCCCCCAAATTCATCCCTCCGTCCAATCTCTCCGTTAGGATGGATGATGTGTCAATCTGCTACATGTTGTGTTGTCATATCCACATGTCTTCCACGTGTGCAATGACCAAATTGAATGAAACTTTTCACTTTTCCTCTTTTACTCATGAAATATAAGGATCGATTTGCTAGTAAGTGTGATAGTTTAGGGATTGGCTTGATTGAAAATTGTATTGCAGGGTGTAACTACAATGAGGTATGGCATGAGAGAACCAATTATTTCAACTGAGAGGTCTAAGCAAACACCAGTGAGAGATCCTGCTCCATTACAGACAACTACTCCTAGAATCATTAGAGTACCATATCCTAATTATGGGCCATATCGTTATACTCAACCCCAATTCATGGAGTTTATCCCAACACCAGGCTTTGCAAAGAAGTAACGAGATTTGTGGCTTATGGCTTATTTATGATAGTATTGCTTTTGGATATGTAATATTTAGTAACTTTTTGCTTATGGCTTATTTATCCCCCCTAGTTGTTTTTTTTTTTGGCTATGTAATATTTAAGAACCTTCTTTTATGTCTTATGACTTATTAATGTCCATAGTTGAGTTGCTTTTGGATCTGTAATATTTGTGCACTTGTTTTGAAATGGTTGCCTTAAGTTTACGTACATCGCTGTGACTTTATTTTGGGTACGCAAGGACTTGTAGTACAATGACTAAATTATGAACAAGTTGAATATTATGCACTCCAATTGTGTCTCTTTTCTTTTTACTTTGTTTTGAACATATATGCACCAAAGATTAATTTGAAAACTAAATATATAGTTCAAGGACTTATTTGATTGTTTTGCATATAATGTAGGATCGATTTGATAGTTTTCACAATAATTTAGAGACTTATTTGCTTATAATATTATCACAAAAATGTTACATTCTTGTTAAACCTCTTTTCATCGAGGGTATTACACACTCCTAGTATAATACAGTAACATGTTAAAAAATTCAAACAAGCAAATTATGTTTATCAAGTACTTAATCAAATTAAACTCACTTCCTACACAATCAACTTTATCCATCAACCTTGCCCTCCAGACCTCTTCATTGTCACTTTCCTTAGCCTTAACCATCAACTGAAACTTCATCATCAATCTTGCCTTTATTCCCTGACCAACACCAATTCCATTGTTTTTAAAATATCCTAGTTCTTCAACTTCACCAACCTAGACAAAAAATTCACAGTTATCATAATCGTCATGTACAAAGAAAGATCAAAATCAATCAATATTAAAAATGCGTAACATTAAACAATACATAACCATTGTTAAACAAACACTTGGCAAAAGGCAAGCATAGAATGACTTTCTTAAAATTTTGAGAGTATTGGCATTTATTACAACATAAATTCTGGGACACCAACATTCAAGCATTCAAACATCACCAATAAACATGAAGTTTGAAGGTGAAGCTCGAGTTTGAAAGTTATTTTTGACCATACAACCACCACCCATCATTTCATATTCAATATGAACAAGTTTTATTGAAGAAATTTGGGAATTTTGGATTGTAAATGGGAGAAAAAAAAGGGGTTTGTAGTTTTTAGAATTGGGGATGAAAAAGTTGTTAATTAATGGAAGAAATTTTGGGGTTTTTGGACTGTAAATGAGAGATTGAAAATTTAGGGTTCCAAGTTTATAGAATTGGGGAATAAATAGCCGTTATACAACAGTATTGAAGAAGACAATGTTTTTATGGATTTCAATCAAATTTGTCAATTTTTTCACTTTCGTTCATATTAGTCCCTGGCTATGTGGCATATGACAATGACATGGCACGCCACATGAGTGGTTAACGTCCCACATCAGCATCGTTAACGACCCAACTTTACGGAGGGACGAGATTGTTTGACATTTATAATATTCAAGGACTAATTGACTATTTCGACAAACTGGGGGACGAAATTGATTGGTCCTTGCAAATTTGATGACGAATTTGCCTATTCTCTCGTATGAAAAGTTATCAGACACAAATAAATTTCATTAGATAAGGTTGTTGTTTATGTAACGGATGATAAACGCCGTAACTATATCGACAAAACATCTAAATGAACTCACGCAACCGAATTAAGATAAGTTACAATTGAGTTAGACTATGGGGTACAAACATTGATACTCATATTCCCGATTAGATAGTTGGCGTTCTACTGTCACGTTTCTGAGTAGCTCGTCGGTAAAGAAAATGTTGAAATTTGATGTTGTTCGTGATATAGTTCTTAATAAAGAGATCTGATGAAGAGAGTTGGTTGAATCTTCGTCGTCTATAGTATTACAAACATATTCAATAGAGGTACATTCAATCAAAGAAAAGAGACACGGTGAATAAATGGAAAAATGCTCTAATTCCAGAAATCATTATAGTTCCAATAACTTGTAAACTATAGAGTGTTGGAATTGTGAAAAGATATGGCCCTTTAAAAATTAGTACAAGAGTCCACTGAAGAATTAGGAGGCTTAGGACGAGACAAACATTGCTTCCACAACATGATATGGTGAAGCTATAATGTTCACTTTGGAGGGAAAGGAAGATTCTTGAGTGTCATATTTTGGAGCATCATTTCATGCTACTTCATCGAAAAAATTCTTCGAGAATTATGTCTCAGACAACCATGGTAATTGAGCAATCTTGGGCTGAGGTAGAGTGAGGATTAAGTTGAAGGGGAATGTATGGGAATTGATGTTGGTCTATGTGATGATTAAATAAGGAAGCTAGGGGGGTGAATGGCTTCTTCTCAATTTATGCGTTTGCGAAAGCGTAAGTTTGAAAACTTTTAAAAATATTTGTGACTATTGGATTTATGATAATGATTCAAATGACAAGACTAAATTAATGTGTGAAAATAACAATTCAACAATGCATTTGCGAAAGCGTAAGTTTAAAGACTTTTAAAAATATTTGTGACTATTGGGGATAAAAATACATATTTTTTATTACAAAAAATGATTTCACTACAAGGATGGGGATACCCGAACTCGCCTGGACGGGGACGGAGAAGGTAAAAACCATCCTCGTCTCATTGTTATGCCTACTCTAAAGTTTAAACTATCTAACAGTAAACAAATATTTACTAGGTCAACAACACGAAAGACTTAGAACACCTCTGATAGTGAACTCCATCCAAAAGTATTTTATGGATCCCATTATAGGCACATCGTCTTGAAGCAACTCGTTAATTTTTTACTTCAATGATGAAGCTCTAAAATACTCATAATTTGACGTCACCTATTAATATTTTATTTATATTCTTATAGTTGCATCAAATCATGTGCTCACAAACGTTGCTTCATAACATAACCATTTTGACATGCTGGCGCGCTCGAGTGGAACAACTACATAAAAGCTCTTGGTGTAAAAAACTATTTAAGGAATGTCCATTGAAGGTGCTCTTAGACCATCCACCATCCACTGTTGTGGACGCTTAGCTCATTAAGCCATGAGGGAAAATAAAAATGTTGCATATGGAGCAAGAGTGCTCAATTATGCACTCTCTATGTGGGTCCCATAGTTCTTTAATATGAGCATAATATAATGATGATCGATGATATTATGGTTTTGGGGAACCTACTTATAACTTTTTTTTAAAAGGTGTTGGTTGAAGTGATTGAGTGTTTGTTAAGTATTATTATTATAAAATTATAAATAAATAATGTGTACAAGTAAGATCTATCTAAATACCTAAAAAAATAGAAATTTCTATTTTGGATGATAATGGATCCTTTCATATCCGAGAACACTTGAGTGGTCACAACTACAAATGTAAAACATTTGGACACAATCACACAAGTTCAAAAAAAGATAAGAAAGAAAATCATTTAAGATAATATTTCAAAAAGGGTAATATAGTAAACTTGACACATGTTTTACATCAAATCAAGAAAATTAAATGTACTTATTTGAATTCCTTAAATATTGTGAAAATAGTTTTTTTTCTTAAAAAAGTGACCGGAGAAAGTATATTTTAAAATAATTTAATGATAGTACCCCGTCTCTAATTATAAAACCTTTGAGTTTTTTTGTCCCTTTTTATAAAACCCCTTTTAAATTTCAAAGTGAATTAATTAATTCTTTACCAATATAACCTTATTTATGTTGTATATTTTTCTGCAATATGTGATAAATACTATATTGAAACATTAATTAATTCTCTCTTCTAAAGGATAAACTTGTAAAATAATAGCAATTGTCAACAAAATTAATATATCAATCAACTTTTTTAATTCTCGTGTTTTTCTTAAAAGGGTCTATAATTAGGGACGGATGCAGTATATTATTTTGTGTGTTTCTAAATGGTATTGATTTAGGGTTGTGACGATACAAATGTTTGTCCACCTCTCTTTATTTAGATTTGAAAAGTACCCCCGTGAGCATAGCTCGGTTGGCAGGGACATGCATTGTTATATGTAGGGGCTGGAGTTCGAACCTCGTACACTCCACTTATTCACCTTAGAAAAGGTAAATTCTAGTAACTCAGCTACCTAACAAAAAAACAAGATATGAAAAAGTATTGATATTAGAAATTGTGACTAGTTATGGCTACCAAGTGCTACCCCAAGCAATGATGCAATATAACAAAGTACTGATATTTTCTATAAAACAATCCTTGTTAAGTAAAACGATTTTCTATGAATTAAATGTTTTTTTTTTGGTAAAACTTAAATGTTTCTTTCAATTGATCTTTTACTTTACTTTTTACAAGATATTATATATAACCTTAAATAAATAATAATGAAAACGAATCCACAACATAAATTGATATTGGTTTGAGATATTAGAATATATTCATCTAAAAATAAATAAAATAACGAAAATGAGTCAAATACATTGTATGACATTATTCAAAAAGGAAAATGTTTTATAGACATCCATTTTTCAATTGATCACTTAAGAGAGAAAGAAAATGTGATGTGATACATATGATATATTGGTGAAGAGATAAAAATGAAAGATACGCATAAATTGAGGTGTTGAATTGATGTATAGAAATGCAAGTGTCTAGATATAAGAGTCAATTCAGAAAGAGTTGTATTATTCGAACAACCATTTTGTTGATAACTTATGAGACAACCATAAAATTACAAAGAAAAAATAAGGATGTTCCTTTAAAGGTTGTGTTGTTTGCTTGACGTTTGTTCCGGGATAGGTTACCTACTAAGGATAACCTATTTCGTCGTGGTGTCCTTGATCAACAATCTTTAGCTTGTGTTGCAGGGTGCGGTTCGGTTGAATCGTGCAATCATTTATTATTACATTGTAATTTCTTTGGTTCTGTCTGTCATGTAATTTATGGATGGTTGGGTTTATCTGTGGTTGCCCCTCAATATTTACGGGATCACTTTATTCAGTTCAGCTTCAATGGTGGTTCAACAAGGATCCGTCAATCAATTTCACAGATAATTTGGTTTGCTACGGTCTGGGAGATCTGGAAAGAAAGAAATAACATGCTATTTACATATAAAACTTGCTCGGTATTACAGGTGGTTGATAAGATTAAGTCCCTCTCTTGTATGTGGTTGAAAATATTGTTAGAAATTTAATATGCTTCCCTTCAACTACCATGACTGACGGCTTAGTCCGTTCACCATGCTGGACATAAGCTAATAGTTATTTCTGTCTATTTTAATTTTTGTTCTATTTCTTTTGTAAATATTGTTTGGACCTTGCTGGTTCTTTCTTAGTACACCTTGTGCTAGGAAGGTCTCTTTGAGTTTCGTAATATATTCCATTTTAACTTCTTCAAAAAAAAATAAAAAATCATTGACACTAAAACCAAAACAATAGATAAATAGATGAAAACATGAGTTGTCACAAAATGATTCTAAATGTCATTTCTCATTCAAAAAATAAGAAAAAAAATGAATAATGATTTTTTTTAATATGTATAATAAATATTTTATACAATATATGTATAAATTCATAGTTAAAATTATTTTTATTTTATCTAATTATTTCATTCCTAAGTCTGTGTTTTAGATAAATTCAAGCAGAAAGGTTGGCACGCAACAGGAAAGGAATATTTATCCGCTGACCTCTGTTTTTCCTCTATAAATAGCTCTAGCAGTTCATAGTTGTCCTAAGACAAATTTGTGTATAGAAAGAACTGTGAGAACTGAGAACCACATATGGCTGGTAGCAGTAGGAATCCACTGGCTGTTGGGCGTGTGATAGGGGATGTGATAGACTCCTTTGAAAATTCCATTCCTCTCCGAGTGACCTATGGTAATAGGGATGTGAATAATGGTTGTGAGCTCAAACCTTCTCAAATTGGAAATCAACCTAGAGTGAGTGTTGGTGGAAACGATCTCAGAAACCTCTACACCCTAGTAATTTACATTATACAGTCTTATTTCTTTATTGTCGTTGAAATACATTATATATTTGACATAAGTCTATATTTAGCATATTATCATAATGTAGTTTCTAATTTCTTTCTCTATTTTTTTAGGTTATGGTGGATCCTGATTCACCTAGCCCAAGTAACCCCACTTTTAAGGAGTACCTCCACTGGTGAGTAAATCCATTACATGCCTTATGCTTATGATTGAAAATGATTTACTTGAGATTTTCGTTGAATAATATATAGCTAACACTCTTCTCTCAATAAACTTTAGGTTGGTGACTGATATTCCAGGAACCACTGAAGTCACTTTTGGTATGTATATTTTACTATACATGAATCTGTTACTTGCTAGGTCAAATAATATAACAAGAACTCAGTTATTTTAAAAAAATAAAGCTAGAGGATATGTGAAGCATTTGGGTAATCACATTACTTGAGAGTGTGTTTGGATGAGCTGTAATTGAAAATTCTAGAGAAATTAGAATTATAGGTGATTCAAATACTTCAATTGAATTATCTTCATTTCTAAGATTTCTTGCTTGGATAGAATAATATAGTTCTCCATTCTTAAACTTTGTTAGATTATTTTTATGAAATTTTAAAAAAAAGTTGGGGGATTAACTTCAAAATGTAGAAAAAGGGCTAATTTACAAATTTTTAAAATTATAGGGACCAATTTGCAATTTATAAAAAACTCATAGGAACCAATTTGCAGTTTTTGAAAATTAAAAGGGACCAAATTTTATTTTTTTAAATATAGGGACCAAATTTGAAATTTTTAATAATATATAGGGACTAGTATGTACATTTTTAAAAATAAAGGAACCAATTTGCATAATTTTTTTTTGAAAGAGTTAAAAAGATCAATTTGAAATTTACATTATATAGCCTACTCAATAAGGATGAAATTTCAAATTTTTTGTTTTTAAGTGTTATTTGAAATTCCATAGACTTAACTTTGAGTTGACGTTGAGTTTAATATTATCACGATATGTCATTATGATTTTGGTAAAAACCATGCATTCAAACTTCAAAAAAAGTTTTGTCAAATTCAGTGTCAATTAGAATATGCAAGAAATAAAAAATAAATCCACCCTAACTAGAGAACAACACCAGAATCATCTCCATAAATTTACTTATTAAAGAGAAAGCCTACATGGGTATGCCTATTGGTAGAATCATTCATTTGCAAAGTTACTTTCCACCCTAACTAGCTAGCTAATTTTGACTTGGATTGATTTTCACATAGGTAATGAGGTTGTAAATTATGAAAGGCCACGACCCACTTCAGGAATCCATCGTTTCGTGTTTGTATTGTTCCGTCAACAATGTAGACAAAGGGTTTATGCTCCAGGATGGCGACAAAATTTCAACACAAGAGAATTTGCTGAACTCTACAATCTTGGATCACCTGTTGCTGCTGTCTTCTTCAATTGTCAGAGGGAGAGTGGCTCTGGAGGAAGAACCTTTAGATAATTATTATATGAACTATGAAATTAAAATTAAAGTGGAAGCTTAGTGTTGGTTTGGTATCACAATCACTTTGACAAAATCACCATGAGTCATATTCAACAAAATCATTGTACTATAGTGATTTTGTCAAGACATTGTAATATCAAACATATACTTAGTTAAGTTAGTTAGTAGCTACATATGCAACACCCAAATAAAAGTTAATTATATTTATATATACACATTATACACTTACACACACCAAATACACAATTGTAAAAGTAGCAAATACTAAGTATAGATATGAGTGTCGTTTTATGTTTGTGTATGTATAATGTATCATGTATTATCATCAATAAAGAGCTGCCCACTACTCAATTGCTATATGTCACGGACGTGTGCAAAACGACATTTTCCTCTAACTCAATATATGCTTTTTTTTCCTTCTTTAAATAGAAAGATAAAGTTGAAAAAAAGTTAAAATGGCAAACCCTTTCTCTATGAAAATATCTTCACATCTCTCCCAGCACTGCAAACCACAAAACAGATCCAATATTTCGCTAGATAAATAATTTGTTAATCTTTTTTGTATGTTCCACAAATCAAAAACTATACAATGAGTTGAGAAACTTCATACTCAAAATCTCAAATCAAAAACCCTAATTAATCAGTGGTTACCTGAAAGTGATGGCGGTGGCAGATCTGGAGATTGCAGTTGTAAGTTGTGTTCTTTTGAATTTTTCTTTTTGAAGTTCGTTTGACATTAAGAAATATTTTCACCGCAACACCTTTATTTTTACCATTGATTTCACTCAGACTATGTTCTAAATTAGTTTAACGTGTTTTTGGAGTGTAAGAACTCGAGTTGTACAAGAGTTCATTCAAATTTATTGATTTGGAGTTTTGATTAGATAACCCTATTTTATACTTGACTTTTGTATACTTAGGTTATTTGTTTTAAATTTTATATCTAAGGATGATATTATGGCTGACCCACTGCAGTTCTTATTTATATTATACTTACTATATATGTATATGTATATGTATACAAGGTAATTTCAAATACTACTTTTTAGGTACATCATGCAACATATAGCTCATTGGGGGTCACCTGGTTTGTGATGTTGAGGTTAGTTTCTTGATCTGGCCAAACATCTAGTGGTACTGATATGTTTAATCTTCAGGCACATATCTTTTTCTGGGTACACAGTACACTGTGAATGTGGTATTTTTCTTATTCTGTTTTTCCAATAATTGCTATTCAGGTAATATTCCTCTTATTGAACAAGTAAATGATGATTAATGAAAATAATTATACAAAAAATAAATGAAAATAAAATTTGGTAAGCTATATATGATATAGGGACTGAAATACAATTATTTTAGTCAATGTGATATTTTTCATGTTCAATTGGTCATGTAGGGATTCAAATGCAAAAAGGTTAATTATAAGGGTTAAAATGAAAATTAATCATTTTATTTTTAAGGACCAAAATGAAATATATATTTTTACAAGGACCATTTTGAAAAAAAAATTAAGGGACTAAAATGATTAGTATATATTACAAGGACCACACACATATAACAATATTTTTTTAATTGAACTTTTTGCAGATTTTTTTTAAAAACTTAAATACTCACTTTTATTTTCATTTATATTAGACACGTAATTCTTTGTATAAAAAACAAGACACATTTTTTTTGAGGGAAAAAAACAAGACACATATAATCTCTCTCAAGAAAGAAATACACATATAATCTGATTTTACTACAAATATCACACACATACACACACTTAAACATGATCATATATTTGAGAACATATGCATGACAAAAATGAATTAGTTATAATGTAAGGTTATTGATGTAAGCGTTCAAAAACACTTTATTGATACTACATCATTGTAGTTAATGTTACTTCAAAAAAATTATTGTAGTTAATGTTCCTTAAAAAAAAAATCATTTTAGTTAATGTAATAAAATCTAAACAATAAGTCTGTGAGCTTAGATCAGTCGGTAGGAACATTACATTATATAGTTTGAACCCCACACACTCTACTTATTCTCTTCAAAAAGATGAATTTTTAGTTACTAAGTTACTTAAAACAAAAAAAAATCAACGTAAAGTAGTTGTGACATGAATAAATAACCTCTAAGAAATGAAATGCAAGTGGCATCAGCAGGTAAGGAGTTGAAAATAAATTCATAAATTAAAATAGGATTTTTCTATCATGTGGAATATTAATATTTAAATTAAGATGATGCTTAAGAAGGTAATGTTATGTTGAATTGTGAATTCCTATTGGTTTTGTGATTGTACAAATCTTACATCAACTGAGGGATATTCCGGTCCTTTTCCCATACTCTCACGGTTGAAGCATTTTTCCACAAATATAATTTAGAATATGCCAAAAAGAAAACCCTTTGAACTAAGATAATATCTATCTCCAGCTGGATGGGAAAAAGGAAAATATCTTCAAAGCACTGTTTTGCACTCATTGAAAACCTGTGCGTCACTCTCCTAACAATTTCTTCACAATTTTTTCATTCAAATCATAATCACAAAAACAAGGTGAATAAAGTATTGTAGCTAGATGCAAAGTGAGTGGTAAGAGTTCATACTTGAATCAGAAACCCTAACTAACCAACCAACAGTTCATTGAAATAGATGATGTGGAGGATATACCTGATGCCGCGGCGATGATAAGGGAGGATTTTACTCTGTGTTGGTGATGACGGTGGTGGTGTTGGCGGATCCACCCTAAGTTGCTCTTGATCTGCAGTTTCTACACCTTGCTGATTTTCACAGTGAGTATGAGTGATTTCTGTTTTCATTTCTAATTTATATCTATCTAATATTGTTGTAAAAGTTGTGTGATCTTGAAATTGCGAAATATTTGCAGGTATTGTCGATGTGTTCATTCAGATTTTCATCATGAGTTTTGAGTTATACTATTATTATTGCAGTTTCTGTGAGTTCAATCAAACTTTATATAATGTATTTTCTGTTGTTGAATAATGAACTTTATATAAATACTCTATTTTAATCATTTTGATTTATTTTTTTATCTTGCCTTTTCCATTTATAACTTATCTATATACGTGTTTTGTTTTATAGGGTCAAATATGGCATTGAGTTGTTTGTGATGATTCAAGTTGATCCACCAGCAGGTATTTTATTGGCTTAAATTTTGTTAGTTACTTTACTTTACACACGTGAGTGATCTGTAAATAAAAATTTTTGTTCCGAGGGAAGGAAAGTAATCACTGCTATAAATTAGTTTTTTTTTGTTGAGGAACTACTATAAATCAGTTGGTCAAATATATTCTTGTTCCTAAAAATTACATTAAAATTAAAATATTAGTAGAGTTTGATTTTGAGACCTGCTTTGTGTGAACAAATTTGCAACGTGAATAAATCACAATCACAACCGGTCTTGTGTAAACAAATTTACAAGTGTAACATATTAGAAGTACTTATAAGTGGAAAAAATTTAGATTCTTTTCGTATGATTTTTAATCAACTTGTCCATTGATTCCTACAAATAGGCATGACAATGGGGCAGAGTGGAGACGGGTTTTACCTTCCCCATCCCCATACCCTACACTCAAATACTTACTCGTTACCCTACCCATACCCAGTGGAGATGAGAAATGGAATCTCATCCCCGTCCCCGACGGGTTCAGATATACCCGCCTCATCCATCCCCATCCCTGCACTGGATAATTTTTTTAATAAAAATAAAAGTATTTTTCAACCCCAA
>Ga0315913_1008311_pt1 | contig 12328 bp, 7 predicted proteins | sample MpolsnodulesMG_FD_207736 | JGI IMG/M metagenome (GOLD analysis project Ga0315913, IMG submission 207736) | Medicago polymorpha root nodule microbial communities from Los Angeles, California, United States - small nodules | ecosystem: Host-associated > Plants > Roots > Nodule | place: USA... | reverse complement strand
ATCATAAAAGAGCTTATTGTTTCAGATTCTTTTCCCCAACCCACACACAACAAGTCTTGATCTTTCAACTTTATTGTCCTCTCTCTCTCTCTCTACAATGATGGTTTCCAACAGAAGTGTAACTGCGTTACTATTTCTACTGTTGGCTGGTTTTGTGAGCTCAGATTTCACAAAAGACAGAAACGATTGTGCTGACAAACTTGTTACTCTTGCTGGTTGTCTTCCTTACGTTGGTGGTACTGCCAATACCCCCACTATAGATTGTTGCACTTCCCTTAAACAAGTCCTTGATAAGACCAAAAAATGCATCTGTATCCTCATCAAAGATCGCAATGACCCCAAACTTGGCATCAAGTTGAATGCCACTCTTGCTGTACAGCTTCCAAACGCTTGTCACATACCATCTAATATAACTGAATGTGTAGGCAAGTATATTTTTCTCATGATCTTATCTATCTATCACTTTAGTTTGCTTTATGTATTAACGGCTATGAAGCACGGATACGGACACGGACACTGACACGCCGACACATCTAATAATTTGAAAAAATCACATAATTCAGTGTAATTACAAGTGTCGGTGTCGTGTCGCGTGTCCGACACCGGGGCACGCATAATCCGAGGAGTGTCCGTGCTTTATAGATTAAGGGCCTGATTGGATTTTTTTTGAAGAGGCTGATTGGATTATATTCATATGCTGTTTTAAGCTGATTTTCATAAACTCTTCAAATAGCTTGTGAAAACAGCTTATTGATTATACAAAAATAATTTGATTTTGTTTTATTTTTGTTATAAAATAACTAAAATATAAACTCTTAAATGATATACAAGTATGCTATAAGTGCTTATTAAAATGTTTATCCAAATAAGGCCTAACCAGGCCTGGTCCAATAATCTTCAAAAGTATGCTAGGCATAAAGCGAAATTCAATATATGTCTCCTCTTTTGTCACATGAGACATTTTTCTTGTAAAATCTAATGAGAAATATTTTTTTAGGAATGATATTTGAACAACTAATTTTAAACAACTTTAATAATAACTTTTTTTCCTCTCTTCTCATTGCACAATAACAACGCAGAGAGAAAAATGGAAAGAGAATAGAAGTACAATAATAGTATGAGAGAGAGAAAGTTGTCACAAAATTGTTTAAAAACGTTTGTTCAAATATCATTTCTATGTTTTTCGGTTGGTTGGCAAAAAACGAGGGTTTTAGTAGCTTTACTTTTGGGTCGGCCTGTGCCTAAGTCAATTCAATCGAATGTTTAATTTATACTTTTGTGTTTTTTTCTTCAGATCTTCTACATCTGTCACCTAAATCTCCTGAAGCTAAGGTGTTTGAAGGACTTGGAAATTCTACTAAAACAAACAGTTCCTCCCCTATTTCCAGCGGTAATTATTATAATTTTAGTATTGTTATTGAGTAATTTTTGCGTGTATTGAAAATTGAAGCTAATTTGTGCCTCTAATAATGTTTAAGGTTCTGCTGAGAAGGGATCAAGCTCAAGTTCTGAGGAAAAGAGTGGTGGTGGATTGGGAAAGAGGTGGCTGGTGGCAGAGGTGGTTTGTGCTATTTTACCATTTCTTTTCATATCTCACTTCTTCATCCTAGCTTGAAGTTCAAGTTTGAATCATAATCAAGATTTAGAAAGGACTCATTACTTGAATTGGATATATTGATATTGGTTTGGTTGATGTTTTGATCTAATAATTCTCATAATTTTGTTATGTATGTTTTTCCCAATTCCTATATTTTTCTGAGCAAATTCATGTTACTGCCCATTTATCTATTTTTAGTAACTTGCTACTAGTTCACAAATCTTGTGGTTGGGTGTTCTCTTTCGTTCTGCCACTGTCCTGTCTTTTTCATTCTTCCTTTCTTTGTGTGGCTATATCCTAGGTAATCTCTATAATTTTCCAACAAAAAGGAGTCTTTTAAGGAAACCAATAGGTGCTCCATGTTTTTTTCTCACAATTGTTTTTAGGGTTAAATATATTTTGATATCAATAAAATTGGGACCTTTTAAGATTAGTCCTTGCTTAATTTTAATAGTTCTTTTAGTCTCTAAAATAAATTTTTGCACTCAGTATTAATCCCTCATCAATTTAAATTTGTTTAGTTTATGCTTAAACTCTTGAATTTTTGAACAATTTTTTTGCAGACGTGTTAAGAACATTACTAGAAATTCTTTTGGAAAAAAAAGTCGCAAAATTTGATTTCAACGTCTAGATTTTTTTTATTTTATCTTTGTCGTTTTAAAAAATTCATATTTAATTCGTTTCATGTTAAAAAATTCTAAATTTTAGTTAAAGAACATTTCATAGTGTTCTAAACTTGTCTCATAAAAATCGTTCAAAAATTTAAGAGTTTAAGGATAATTAAACAAACTTTGTTGTAACAAGGACTAAAATTAGAAGTATTTTTTTTTTGTAGGGACTAAAATACCTATTAATATTAAGTAAGAACTAAACTTAGAAGTTCTCAATTTTATAGGGACCAAAAACATATTTAACCCTTTTTTTTAGGTTTAAATGTGTATTTAGTCCCTGCACTTTCATCCAATTTTGGCTTTGGTCGCATCACTTTTTTTTGTTTGACATTGATCCTTGCACTTTATAAAACTTTTGGCATTAGTCCTTCTATTAAGTATTTGTTAAAAAAAATCAACTTTTTAACTTTAAAATATCATTAGTCCCTGCACTTTCAACATTTTTTTATATTAGTTCCTGCACTTTGGTATTGGTCCCAGAATTTTTTTATTTTATTTTTAAAAAACATTGAATGAAATTATTATGTTTTATTAATGTTTTGTTCATTATTTTTATTGGAATAATCATAACAAAAATCTTTTTTTAAAAAATTGATTAAAGCTTAATAAAAAATCAATAAAAGTCCTCGTGAGCTTAGTTCAGTTGGTATGGACAATGCATAATATATGTAAGGTTTGGAGTTGAAACTCCGGCTATTACAAAAAAAAACAAAGATCAATAAAAGATTTTTTTGATTTTATTTTTAATTGTTTTTAAAAAAATATCTTTTTAAAGAGCAAAATATATTACTTATACCTCTTATTTGACAATAAATATCTTAGCTTGTTTTTTTAAAAAAGGGGAATAAATATCTTACTTATCTCTACTACTTTTTATATAATAAATAACTTTTTTTTGAGTAAAATGTGTAGTAATTTCAATATGGATCATTTTAACAACATTTATATTTATTAATTAGCCTCTTCAAAAAAAAACATTTATATTTATTAAACTTACTTATTACAAGTAAAATCGTGACTGGTAAGCAAAATATAATGTTATACAATTGTTATTTTTGAAGTTAAGTTTTATTAAACTTTCTTATTTTTTAATAAAGATTTTTTTGATTTTTTTTTATGATTATTCTCAATAAAAATAATGAACAAAACAATAATAAAACATAATAATTTCATTGAATATTTTTTTTAAAAAATAAAATAAAATCAAAGTCCAATACCAAAGTGTAGGGACTAATAACAAAAAATGTTGAAACTGCAGGACTAATGATATTTTTAAGTTAAAAAATAATGAATAAAATAATAATTAAAAAGTTGAATTTTTTTCTCTCTTTTAGTGTGCCACGTGGCGTGCCATGATTGGTCCACATCGCACACCGTTATTTTTTGTTTTTATTTAACAGATACTTAACAGAAGGACTAATGTCAAAAGTTTTATAAAGTGCAGGGACCAATGCTAAACAAAAAAAAGTGCACGGACCAAAGACAAAATTGAGTAAAAGTGCAGGGACTAAACACACATTTAAACTTTTTTTTATCATGCGCTATTACACTATAAATTCACATTTGCTTTGCATCACTTTTTTTTTTTGGAAAAATTAGACACCAAATTGTTAATTTAAAAGAAATAAAAATCCAACAAATATCTTCATACCAATAAGAAAATCGAAGTCACAATTCTTAAAGGTGTTCCAGATTCAATCACACAAATAATTCAAGACTCGTCAAATATTCTAAGGGTATATTGAATTAAGATTTAGAAGGATTTTAAAAGACGTTTTAGTTATAGAAAAATCTTTAGGTATTTAATCAAGATTTTAAAAGATTAGAAATAATTTCGGTGATATTCAATCAAGATTTTTCACAACTTAAAAATTGCATTTTGGTATTCAAAAGTCTATAGATTTCAATGGATTACTTGGTTTAATGGATTTTGTGAGACTTTTTAGTTGAAAATTTAAAAACTAACAATCTCATACAAAGACCTGAGATTTCTTGAGATTGTTTTTGCTCATGGTATATGTTCTTTCGTCGTTTCTTCCACTTCACTCATTAACGTGGGCAAAGGCTACGGTGGGAGACAACTTTAAGTCTCCTACCGTAGGAGACTTGATTTTTATTTTTTTTGTTTGCAAAATAGATATGAATCATCAGATATATTTAGAACTATTTTAATGGCTGAGATTTGATTTTAGGATTCTAATTTTTTTAACATATATATTGATTTAAAAAAATAGAATTGATTTTTAAATCACAATTAACAAAGGGTATTTTTGGCATTATTGAAAAAATTATCTGTAAATCCCAGATATAAATACAAGGACGAATTTGATGGTTCACTCTTTTTTATTTAAGTAAACGACAATCATGTAATTTTACTAATTTAATAACAGATATAAATTTTTGCGAGTTCGGGAACTTAAAAAAAATGTTTATATTATTCCATATGTGTTAATAATTTTATTAATCTAGTTTGTCAAATTTTTATTTTTTTATTAAATCATGTTAATTTCATATGCATGTGCATCTATTAATTTTCGAGTACTTAAAATATATATATTTTTGTTCGTATGTAGCCCATTAAGATATTTGCCTTGTACCTGATCGTGGTAAATTTTATATTTAGATACGCTGCATACAAGATTTCGATCGTCCTTAATTATATGTCTAACCTGAACAACACAAGAAAAATACACTATTAATTTAGAATAAAAGAAAACAATTGAGTCTTAAAGGTATGTAGTAAGCATTTTGATCTAAAGGTTTGTTAACCTTTATCCAATGGTTCACATTCATTTTTGTATTAAAAAAAAAAAAAAAATCTCCTATGGTAGGAGACCTATGGAAGCCTCCCATAAGAAACTGAGTCTCATTCAACATCTTATTTTCTCTCTATTTCTCTCTTTCTATCGCATCAACCATGTGATCACATTTGATCAAATCATTGTCTTTGTTTCTTTCTCTCTCGTATACGTGTCTATTAATTATTTTCCTATTTATAATATGTCATCATGTCTTAGATCTATTAAGCTCACAGTATAGTAAGAAAGAATAAACCACCATAAAATCTGGCATTTGACACTATACAACTTAACCAAAGACTAACAATTAAAACAGAAACATCATATGGTCACCATCAATAATATATCAAAAGCAGCCATAAAGTTAGGGGTAAAACTCAATCCAAATCCAAATCCAAAATAGATTTGACTAGTTTTCCAGAGAAAACGTCGATATCCGTAAATGTTAACTAAGATTACCAGATAAGTTTTGTAGCTCAGGCTTCCAACCCTTCAAACTTTCTGCTTGTTTATTAGGACTTGAAACATCGACTAAACTTATGGTCATATTGTTGTGGATAATGCAAAGTTTACCATTTGAGTGGAACGACTGCATCCACATGAAGGCCACATGACACTTCTCATAGGTTCCCTCACACTATTCATTCCACCGAATAAATACAGGCGATAACCACTAAGAACTTCACAACCAAACACATATGCTTCAGAAAATTCCCAAGGAACAGGGGTAAGGGTTTTCCATCGTTGGTAGATGGGATCAAAAGCATGCCATGAAATTCTTTCATCATTTCTTGTAATGACATATATCCACTCTTCTGCCATTCCATGACATTTCCTAAGTGAATAAAACAAGTTTTCAGATAGAAGTTGGTTCCATCTTTTGCAAACCAAATGTAGCTTCCTATGCTCAATCCGAGGTACTCGAATCAAACAAAGCAATAGCAAGATCATCAAGAAGGCCATGAATGAGAGAAGATTGAATTATTTCCCTTTCTTTACATGACTTTTTACTCCTAGGTGCATCTAGTTTAATGTTAGGTTGGATACCTTGGTTTGATCTTCGAAAGAGTTTTCCTGCACCCACAACTGTTTCGAGGCCCGAATCTACTTTACAATAGCAAGTAGAGGAGTCAACCTGCAAATATTCCCAAATTTCCAGTTTAGTTTGCTAATCATGATCCATTAAACAAATATTTCACACACTATGCTTTATAACTTTTGGTCCCAAAATATAAAACATCTTTTACACTGGTATTTTTCTGTGAGAGAAAATGAGTAGTTCTGCGAAAATAACTGCACAATGTTTTGCCTCTCTAAACAAAACAAAATAACTTCACAATGTTTTATTGTATCAAACAAACAATCACTCCATCAAATCCAAATTTTATCTTTTCTTAATATAAAATTTGAGTTTGTCTCCAACCTCCCATTCAATTTACTATTCAAATTCAACATAAGCATTATATATTATATATATCATAATGTTCTATCATAAAACATGTTCGGATCCAACATACTATTCGTCATGCAATCATGGGATTAATAGAGACAATATTAGTACTATGTTTTTTAATGACAAATTAATACGGTAGTTGTTATGAAATTTTAGTCAACCCTTAATTTAATCCCCTGGTAATATTAGTAAACATTATTAATAGATTTTTGCCTATAAAAGAAAAGAAATAAGAAGAAAAAAAAAGGAATGGATTAGACTAACCGGTGGAGTCTGAAATATAGAACTCGTTTGAGCTTTGGCATCGAGTTCAATTTGTTGGCTCATAATTCGAAATAACAATATCAAAGTGATGTTCAATTCTTTGATCTCTGAAACTTCAGGAGAACGGTGAACAGAAAATAAGGGTTACTTCCTCTAATGCGATTATGCGGGTAAGAAATACAACCACGCAAACCGGGCTTTCTATAAAAACAATTTAATCTTCTATATATAAAGGGATATTGCAGGCAATTTTCAGTCAACAAGTGGTGGATCACATTATTCAAACGCCCATTTACCTTTTTGTGAAAGAAGACCACCTTGTTTGAAAGAAGGAAGTTCTTGGTGAATATTCTGTCAGGAGTGCTTACCGGAGGTGTATGCAGGAAATTCTTGATGTATCTCACTTTAAAGTTCAAGGTGCATGGGATATTATTCTATTATTATCATTGGTGATTAGGCTGAATACTGATGCAAAGTTCCTGGCTTCTATATGACTTCAAAAACAGTTTAAAAGTCTTGCTAATAACATCATATTTATAGGATGAAAAACAATAGTTACCGCATCATGTTACCGCATGTGAAACATCTGCTTCCAATTCAAGATTGTTAACGAACGAACTCATTCAATTATAAATCAACTAATAACATCATATTTATAGGATGAAAAACAATAGTGTTTATACATATCTCACACAAGAAAATGGACAAACATATTGTTTCTGATTTTCCAAAGAAAAAAATATACTGCTAAAAAGTACATGTAACAAACCTTACATCTTGTAACATAAGCATGTGCAACATCTGCAATATACTTGAGAGTGAAAATGAATGGCTCCATTTTATTGTCAATCAACAATTAACAGCATCCATACAAGATGAAAAACATAATTTTCCATGTCCCTCACAACAAAAATAGATTAACCTATTTTGTCTGATTTACCAAAGAAAACGTCAATTTCCCAAAATGTTAACAAATATTAGCAGATAAATTTTGTCGCTCAGGCTTCAAAGCACCTGACAACATTCAATGCATTCCTTCGACCTTCCTCCAGCAACATTTTCCCGAATGTAACTGTTGCTTTGTACTTCTTTATTAGGACTTGAAACATCTACTAGACTGATGCTCATATTTTCGTAGATAATGCATAACTTTCGTTTAAGGGGAACAACTGCAGCCACGCGGGAGGTATGCAAATTAAGTAGTTTGCTATCCATAAACATTCACCATGAATCTGTTTCTCTGTCGTATACGGTGAGCTTCAATCTGTCTCGAGAATCAAGTGCATATAGTTGCCCATTCAGTGAAATACAAAGCTTATTACTCAAACCCGTTACCATTCCATCAGTAACAGGGCTCCAAGTATTTGTTTCCGGAGAATATGCTTCACATACGATATTGTGATTGGACCCAAGTCCATTCAAAAACCATGTTCCATCGTGAACAAAGCCAAAAAAGAGCCCCATGGTAATACTCGTCTCTGAGATGAAATTCCGCCTATTTTGTTCGGGGTAATAAACTTCAGCAAATCTAACAGCTCCATTGATTTTTTCACATTCCCCACCAGCCACATAGAGACGATTATTTATAACACATGAGCCATACCATAACCAATGACGTTTTTCCTGCATGTCTGGAGCTCTATACCATTTATTTGTATAAGCACAATAGAAAACGACACTTCTCATAGATCCTCTTATAGGATGTTTTCCACCAAATAAGTAGAGATGGCAACTATTAAGAACTTCACAGCAAAACCGCGATGCTTCTGAATATTCCGAAGGAACAGGAGGAAGGGGTTGCCATAGTTGGTAGATAGGATCAAAAGCATGCACTGAAATTCTTTTATTAAGGTCTTTCTTGATGACATATATCCACTCTTCTGCCATTCCATGACTTTTCTAAGTGAATAAAAGTTGACAGATAGAAGTTTGTTCCATCTCTTGCAAACCAAATGTAGCTTCCTATGCTCAATCCAAGGTACTCGAATCAAACAAACAATAGCAAGATCATCAGGAAGGCCAGGTAGGAGAGAAGATTGAATTCTTGCCCTCTCTTTACATGATTTAATGCTTTGATCATCGAACGAGTTTTCCTGCACCTGCAACTACTCTGAGGCCAAACTCTACTTTACAATTGCAAGAAGCAGTGTCATCCTGCAAATCTTCCCAAGTTTCCAGGTTAGTTCGCTAATGATGATCCATTAAACAAATAATTCAAAATGTATGAGCCTCTTGGTCCAAGATATAAAACATATTTAACACTTCTATGAGAAAAAAGTGAGTAGTTGTGGGAAAATAACTTCACAATGTTTTGATGTATCAACCAAAAACAATTACTCTATCAAACTCGAATTTCATATTTTATTTAGAAATTTCCTGTTTAATGTAAGCATTATATATGAATGTATTTGTTCAAAAAAATTATATATGAATGTAATTGTAGACATATTAAATAAATAAATAAAAAATCAAAGCATTCTACATAACCGAGACACTGTAAGTATTACTGTTAATATAAAAATATGATTAAAAAGAAAATAAAATTGCTATTGATGCATGTAAAGAATTTTCGTTCAGGAACTGAATTTGTGTAGTCATGTATGTTTTCAATCTATGATAATAAATTTATTCTCCCCTAACATTTGACGTAAAAGAAAGGGAAAAAAAACACACAAGGAATGGATTAGACTAACCGATGGAGCTTGAAATATTTGGCTCATAATTCCAAATCACAATATCAATGTATCGTTAAATTCTTTGAACTGCACGATTAGGGTAAACATGAAATAGGGTTATACTATATGTTTGTATTTCACCAACAACTACACCTGACACATATAATATGTGTGCGGTAATACGAATGGGAACCGAGAATTATTCCATGTGTTTTTAGGAAACTCTTGTTGTGAAAACAACAACACTAATGGGAACCATCCCAGAGAGAATCGAACCTAGAGGAGGAGTACATTCCTAGATCTCAAGTCAATACCACTAGGCCAATTCAAGTGGGTTGAAATTACCAAATTGTTATCTTTCATTATTTGTTTTAGAGTCTTATTAACGAGTGATTCGAGATACTCTTTAAGGATTCCTATAAAATAAATTATTTTATATAAAAAAAGTAGAATATTTCAATTTCTAATGCATTAATTACGCATATTTTCATAAAAAAAAATTACCATTAAAGGTCTTAAAGAGCACGTTTCGAAAACTCGTTAACATTTCCTTTTGTTTTAATAGGAAGGAGGTTGTTTTCTCTGACTGCCGCTAACAAACTCCTCTAGAACCACTTAAATAAAATGAGGGATTTTGAGATTTCAATGCTTTTGTTTAAGGCTTTAAGCTTATCACCTCTTCGTAGCTTGTGCAGTACATATCGAAATGAACCATCTTGATATTGAAGTAACGGCAATTGAAAGCTCAAATCTGAAAATGAATATTATTTGCAACTTTTTTTGCTTTAGTGACATAAGAGTTGAGATATTAATAAGTTTGATTTGTGTTCATGAAAACAAGTGCACAAGTTGAGTTGAAAAACATGATTCTCGCAAGTTCCAGCAGATGGAATTATGGGCACATCAACGCTTACCCTCAAATTCATGAGCAGAACCAGAATCACTTCCAAACCTTTGGAATGTATGGTGGGTACTTTGGCCGAAGTCTTGTTGCATGTTTATCTACCCCAGGGATAACAATGCTACTTTGAGCATTTTAACATTAATTTAAGTCTTGTTGCATGTTTATCAACCCACTCAGTTTCATTCAAGCATGTATAACTTGATCATAGAAACACAATCAGAACAAACATTAACATGCTAATCGGCTAGAGCAATACATGCAAGACCAATACAAACATCCAGCAAGAGAACTTTTTCATTCATTTGACACCACTAACTATTACAAAACCTTACCCATCCATGTAGGCAATGTTAAAATGACAACAATATATTTAGTAGAAACGTGATAAAGAGAAACAGATACGACTGTAATGAAAAGCCTCAATCAACCCCTCACCACATATTCTACATCTTCTCCCCGAAATAACCACCGAAAATGTTGGTTACATAAAGCTGTCAAAAAAGAAACTCCTAATATGTTAGTAATCACCATTGCCAACACCTGCTAACACTACACAACTTCTATTTGAGTGGTAATAATACCACATACACACCCACATGTCCCTTGGCGATTAGCGTTGTAAACCATAAGTAATGATGTTGGCTTGAAAACACTAGGAGGGAAAAAGTAAATGAAAATAAACTTCAAATAAAAAGAGAAAGGGAGAAAAAATAAATTCTATAGGTGTGGTGTATGTTCTCACACCTAATACCTAAGACAGTATATAATGCTATCAAAAGTTGAAAAATCAGTCCCATGCACTGGTCACCCCAGGACCTGCGCTATTTCCAGCATACCCACCACCATATCCTCCACCATACCCACCAGAAGCCCCATATCCACCACCGCTATTTCCTGCACCATGGTAATCAGAACCACCCCTACTAAAAGAACCTTCTCTTCGAAAGTCACGGCCACCAAATCGGCCTCCTCCTGAACGACGGTTCTTTCCTCCACCAAAGGATGAACGTGCAGCGAACCGCGAGAGCCAAGCAGGTACTTCTTGATTTGCTTCTTGCATTAAATCTTGTAGAGATCTTGCCATAGATGTATTGTTTTCATTAAAGAACGCAGTTGCAAGACCTTTCTTTCCTGCTCTCCCTGTCCTTCCAATACGGTGTACATAATCATCAATGTCATTGGGAAGGTCAAAGTTAACTACATGTGCAACATGTGGTATGTCAAGACCACGCGCAGCCACATCAGTAGCAACCAATATGGGGGTGTTGCCACTTTTAAATGATCTTAATGCTGCCTCTCTTTCCTGCAGGCATTGCAAAGTATGAGGAACATATATTCGGACAGATAAACCCTAAAAATGCTCCCAAAAATAATAATTATAATTAGATCAAAAGCAATTTGGTTTTTGAAAAATAATTCTAATAACATTAACCTTGAGACAACATAGCTGTTGCGCAAATAACTACTAGCATAGACACTAGTTCTGGGGGAAAACATTGATTTGAGCCTAATAACTAAATTACCTATGTATTCATATTAGAGTTGAGAAAACATCCCTCATCATCGTCAATGATCCATATGATGCTGCTCGTGCTCCACACAAACCACTTTTTTTTTAATGGTTTTCAAGGTATAACCTTTTTTACAATTTCTCGGGGTGCTTAATGCAAACCAAACACTTGTTAAAAAAGGAATCGAAAGTAATCCTTATGCTTCATGTGAACCAAACAATTTTTAAAACAAATTCCTAGTAAAAGAATACTTGAAGGAATCAGGTTCCTAAGAATTTGCATAATGGAATGCAAATGGAATCTTTCTTCCATGCCACAAGCCTGCATATTGTCATACTGACCCCATCTTATGTCAACTTATGCCTTAGGACTTTGTAAATTGAACATCCATCTTATGTCAACTTATGCCTTAGGACTTTGTAAATTGAACATTTTTTAGGCCACGTATTGTCATG
>Ga0315913_1008310_pt1 | contig 12328 bp, 11 predicted proteins | sample MpolsnodulesMG_FD_207736 | JGI IMG/M metagenome (GOLD analysis project Ga0315913, IMG submission 207736) | Medicago polymorpha root nodule microbial communities from Los Angeles, California, United States - small nodules | ecosystem: Host-associated > Plants > Roots > Nodule | place: USA... | reverse complement strand
GAAGAAAGCCAAAACATTTTCTGCAAATCAATCAATTTAGTCCTTCGAAATGTTTGTTATTATCGGCCAAATTAGTCCCTGCCTACGTGGCGTCTGACATGTGAGAGGTTAACGGCCACGTCAGCCCCGTTAATGCTCTGTTTGAACAGAAGGACTAACTTGATTGACATTTAACAAATTCAGGGATTAAATTGATATTTTGCATAATTGAGGGACGAAGTTGGCCGACCTGTAAAAATTCAGAGACGAAGTTGATGATTCACTCAATATAAATTCCTCAAATATAACAACATTAAAACTTTTTTGAAAAACTTGGCAATCAAACTCTAAAAAAATGAGTTCTAATAATTTAAAGCTCGGTAAAAAAGTAAGTGAAACTTGATTAGAAATTATTTCTACTAAGAATCAAACTCAATTCTTCTAAAGAATTTCTTCTAAAGAAAATTAGCAATAAAACTTGAGGCATTCATTTAGGAGAAATTCTAATATGGTCACATGACCAAAAAAAAATGTTTGGTCACACACACATAAATAATTTTTTTTTAATAGTAAAGAGGAAATTGATAAAAAAAAATATTGAATATTTTAAGGACCATCTTTTTATATGTGTATCCAAACACTATTGATTTGGTCTTGTGACCAAGAATACCTCTTCACTTAGTCCTTTTAGCCTCAAAATTTAGTCTCAAAATGACACACACAGTTTTATTTCAACAATATCTGAATTTTTTTTTCTCGCTCCATTATTATTATTCTTTTTTCACCTTGACTTAAATCAAGTCAGACAAGATCCCAAAGTCTTCATGCTACCTTTTTTCCACATATGTTAATGACATCATGTCCCACAGGCAACACAACCGAAAATTAACCTTAATCAATTGCATGTTCCTTTGACCAGTAAATTGGTCATGAACCATACATGTAAATATTATTATACATGTATCTTTTAACTCCCTAGGTCTCTCTTCTTTTTTTTTTGAAGGAATCCCTAGGTCTCTATTTATAAACATTATTTGAGAGAGAAAAAGCGTGTTCCCATATAGAAGTCATTATTTAAATTATTAAGTGTATTTATTATTATTATTATTATCTTTCTACATGTAATATTTTTATGCCTAATTGATTATGATAGGCCTCTATTAATTGATACTACTAATTTATAAACTCGATTCCCAACCACTAATGGAGTTCTAACTGCATCTCCAATGGAAGATGTTCCACCCAATATGGATCAAACTCATTAGGCACTCTTATTGAAGAAGAAAAAAATAATGAGTAATAGAGACAGAGGCACCCTCTCTCTCCTCTCTTGCCCACAATTTCCACTATTAAAAAAATAAAAAATGTCACTAAAAGGTAAAAGATAAGAATATTGGCTAATTGCATTGAGTTCAGTGTTTCTTCAATATTTTTATTTAAAAAATTAATTAATTTTAAAATGTGAATATGCAAAGTTAGTGAGATCCATTTAATACTATTTTTTGAGATGTTAGATATGACTCATTAAGATCTTTTTTGAAGGATGGATCATCAAGATCTTATTAAATACTACTTGCATAAAAAAATATATAAATTAGTCGAGTCAAGATATTCTCCATTTATTATTCTCTCAATTTCTTTCATTTGCAAAGATAAAGATACAAAGAAGTTTAAAAATAATTAATAGTAGTGAGACTCACTTAGTGGTAGGATCCAATACATATTTTTTTATATCTATCTTTCACTAAATGACATTATCTATTTATTTTTAGCAAATTGATAGGATCTTAACTCAAATTAATCATACTTAAACATAAAACCATGTGAGACGCATTTAAGCACTCTTTTAAAATCATCATCATTATGGATACTATAATTTTCTTTTATGGTGGTAGAGATGTTTCAACTTTCAATATTGTCTCTTGCTGATTCAAATCTGGCTATATAGGAACAAAGCTAAATCAATTTTATCTTTTATATCTTTGTACTATTATTGCTGTCTCTCTTACACTCAGAGAGTAAATAAAAGGAACTGCATGTGGGTTTCAGGTCAGACCCTAAAGTGACACGGCACAAAGTTCTTCAATGAATTGGTTTCTAATTAAGTTAGGGCATTTGATTGAAGAAACATATATAATAAGTTGTGTCATTTCCCCCCTAAGGTCCTAACAATGACTATACGATCTTTATTGCTATGCAGGGTAGAGTGTGGGACTTGATGTTTGTTATCCCCAACTAGGGATGATAATTGGATCCATCAAATCCATATTCATCCGGTCCATCCACTATAAAATTCATTCGATCCATCTGTCAAATAATTTATTTTTAATGGATTGGATTCAATCCCATCCATTAAAAAATATGGATGGATCCAATCCATCAAACTTATTTTAAAGATTCAATGGATCATTTTTTATCCAATAAATAGAATCAATTTTATTATAAAAAAAAAATTAAAAGTTGAATAGCTTATTTCTTCAAAACAACTTATTACAATCTCTTTTTAAAAAACAGCTTATTTAAAATAGCTTAATTTATGGAAAACAATTTATGCAAAACAGCTTATTAGGATCTCATTTTTCAAAATAACTTATTCAAAACAGCTTATTAGGATCTCATTTTTCAAAATAACTTATTCAAAACAGCTTATTTATGCAAAACAACTTATCAAGATCTCTTTTTTCAAAACAACTTATTCAAAACAGCTTATTTATGCAAAAGAGCTTATTAGGATCTCATTTTTCAAAATAACTTATTCAAAACAGCTTATTTATGCAAAAAAGCTTATTAGGATCTCTTTTTTCAAAACAACTTATTCAAAACAGCTTATTTATGCAAAACAACTTATTAGGATCTCTTTTTTCGAAACAACTTATTCAAAACAACTTATTTATGCAAAACCGCTTATCAGGATCTCTTTTTTCAAAACAACTTATTCAAAACAGCTTATTTATGCAAAACAACTTATTAGGATCTCTTTTTTCAAAATAACTTATTCAAAACAACTTATTTATGCAAAAACAGCTTATTAAGTTCTCCCTTTAAAAAACAACTTATGCAAAACAGCCTATTTATGCAAAACAGCTTATTAAGTTTTTTAAAAAGAGATCTTGATAAGCTGTTTTTGCATAAAGAAACTGTTTTGAATAAGCTATTTTTTAAAAAAAGAGGTTGTAATAAGCTATTTTGCATAAATAAGCTGTTTTGAATAAGTTGTTTTGAAAAAAGAGATCCTAATAAGCGGTTTTGCATAAATAAGTTATTTTGAAAAAAGAGATCCTGATAAGTTGTTTTGCATAAATAAGCTGTTTTGAATAAGTTGTTTTGAAAAAAGATATCCTGATAAGCTGTTTTGCATAAATAAGCTGTTTTGAATAAGTTATTTTGAAAAATGAGATCCTCATAAGCTGTTTTTGCATAAATAAGCTGTTTTGAATAAGTTGTTTTGAAAAAAGAGTTCCTAATAAGCTGTTTTGCATAAAGAAGCTGTTTTGAATAAGTTGTTTTGAAAAAAGAGATCGTAATAAGTTGTTTTGCATAAAATAAGCTTTTTTTAATAAACTATTTTTTTATTAAACAATTGATAAAGATAAATTGTTTTTCATAAAAAAATTATTCATTTTGTTATTTTATTTTATGAAATTAAAAAAAATGGATGGATTGGACATACATCCATTTAAAATATGAAAATGGATGGATTGGATGGATTTTATTTTTAATGGATTGAATTATTTTAAATGGATTTAGTGGATTGTAATAAGTTAACGGATTTTTTTTATCCATCCATTTCCATCCAAACCATCCATTTTGCCACCCTATCCCCAACTCCTTTACATGAAAACAAATTGAGAAGCAAGAAAATAATCACACTCCACAAAAATTGGTGTGTTTAAAATAAAAGACTAGTGCCCCACACCAATTTTATAATTGCAAAATTTTTAAAAATATATGGTTCAATTTGCAAAATTGAAAAAATAAATAAGAATTATTGTGTAAATAAGAATCATACGTAAATAAGAACATATGTTCGATCGATGTTCTTTTTATACTCAAGAATAAGATAATATATGGAAATAACTACTCATCCACATTTTTTTTGGGAACAAAACTACTCATTCACACTATGTTAGATATGTAATAATAAATTGGCTACATTCTCTTAACTATATCTTTTCTAATGGAGACTTGTCTTATGAGAATAAAATTAATTGTTAATAAATCAATTCTAATTAAAGTTATTGAAAGATATTTTAGAAATGATATAATTAGATATGTATGATAGAGTTAATTAAGCTTGAAACTAAGAATAAAAAGAATCAATTAGGATTTGATTATTAAACTTTTAAGTTTTAACTATCAAATTCGGATTTTTTTTTTTAAAAAAATTGAGATTAGAGAGAAAGCACTGCTGCGTAAGTTTTTATTTTTTTGAGAGGTATATAGTTTATATGTAATGTCATTGTAAAAAAATTTACACATGTATTTAAGCATGCTTTACTGTATAGTGCTTGCAAATATTTTTAGAAACAAACACATAACAAAATAACATCATAATTGTTAGAGTCTCACATTAAGTAGATTAAAATGTTCAATATAGTACTTAAATTATGAGACTCTAATACATTAGTTTTTAGGGTTTGACTCTCTTATAAGCTTAAGTCCTAACCGTTGACGGTTGAACGAGCTACTGAAAGGATCATTTATAGTTTGGATTACAATTCACAGTTAATTGATGAGTGAAGCAATCAAAATGAAAAAGACTACGACCCTATCATTGTCAATAGAGTGAAAATTGTGGCATTAACTTTTAAGGGAGATGAGAATGATAGAAGTTCTAAGTGGTCAATGTGTACACATAAATCAAGTCTCTCTCATATAATGGGTAACTATTTTAGATTGGATTCTGGTTTAATTACTAACTTAACCAATATAATATACTAATACATAATACATATTTTACATAACATGCGTATACATTAATTCATGCAGTCCTCTCAAAAAATAAATTCATGCAGTAACTTTTAAGTGGGGCTATAGAATTAGCTTGTAATGCATTAAACTGATTGGTCCGTCCATAAAGAGACATGAACGTCGTATCTTTTGGACAAGTAGGCTAAGGTTCTTTCGATGATGGTCCCATGTTGATGTTTGAGTGAAAATTTGGTTTGTAATTTAAAGTTTCAACAGCTGTGAGAAAAGTATCACGTTACTATAGCAGTTGCACTTATTTAAAATTTATTATGGTAATTTAATTTACTCGACAATTTAATGAATATATTTATTGCTGTGCCTATTAAGAACCTAAGATAAACATGATCTCTTTTAATTCTTACCCATTTTATAAGTTTCACACACGTTTGTGGTTCAAACCCACGCATGTCCAGAAATATTTGAAACCTTATCTTACATGATATAAGGTGAATAAATGGGGTGTTCGATGTTCAAACTTTCACCTCTGCTAACTAAATTACACTCACATAAACATGATAGATTATTTTTTAGTAGTGTATGAAATTCAAAGTATCTTGCATAAAAAATGAGCATGGGAGATGCTCTAAGAAACAATAATTGATTAAAACTATCAACCCTTTAACTAATCAAATAACTTAGTCTTTCTTTTACAGAGTATTCTTGGTTCCATATTTTAATATTGATACTATAAAACAAGCTATTTCTATTTTAGTATATTCTGAATTCTAAAATTATAAAACAGATTTTAATTTACAGGTTTTAACACTAATAAAGAACTTGTTTCCAGCAAAATCAGCGAATAGCCATACATGTGCCAGGCTGCTAGCAATTGTTTAACCCTATGTTGCCATATAGCCTAGTTTAAGTAAGTGACAAAAAAAAAAAATTCTAAAAAACATACACGAATCATAAAAAATTAGACAAGTTTAGATTAAATCTAACTTAGATTTCAAATGGGGTTGTGGCTTTTAGCTACTTATGTTTCTAATCGTTTATGCTTTGTCCTATTGATAGTCTCTTCTCCCCAAATTTTGTTAATTCACAACAGAGGAATTATTGTTCAAAACAAAACAAAGATATATAGCTGTCACCCTGCTACAAACAAGAGAAACTTGTATTATAAATTTATAGTACTTCTAGTTATTTAACTTTAGAGGAAATAAAGTTAATTTTTGTTGGAGTGTGAAGCGTGATTAAGAGGTCTCACATCAGATAAAAATATGAACGTCGGATAATATATAAGTGAAGAGATCTATATACCCAATGTTTTAAAATATGGATGAAGATGCGATGATCAAATCACTTGAACGATTGCTCTTAGAAAAATATGATGAATCTCAATGTCTAAGGCTCCCATCACCACCTAAATGTGATATCAGAGTCGACTCCTTACATCAAAAGTGTTTTGCACAATGTAGTGGTCATGCAACATTTTGATTAATGTATGTAAATCCGCAGAGGTGCAAGCACAAGTCTACGTGAATGAAAAAGTTAGGTTTTATGGAGGAGCGTAGATGAAAGGATGAGCTCACACTTATGGAGAGGATGGTTAAATGTCAAATGCAAATAAGAATTTCGCATTAAATAGAAATGTAAATGTTGAGCAACATATAGTGATGAGATATGTTGGATCACGAGGGAAACTCATAAATCATCCACATTGGACTAAGAGCAACAAACATATGAGTTTTCACCTAAAATATGAACGTGAAACTTTTAAATCACGCCTACTATACAAGATCTATATATCCAATGTGTGAACATTTTAGGTGAATATAGTGTCGAATCATTTGTGCGATTTTTATTATTCAATGTGATGCTCTTTAGTGTTTTAGATTCCCCCTCACTGTTAGTGGCAAATATATGTACATTGGTAGGGGGGATATTGCCCCCACAAAGCATATTATATTAACTTAAAAATGTCAAACAAAATATGTTTCCCCATAAAAAATAAACTTTTTTGTTTTCGCAAATCAGTATTTTTTTTAAGATAATAAATGTAAAAAGAAAGCTATAAGAGATATAAAATAAAACAAATTACTACTAATTTTAGTACTTCATTATTTTAACTTCTATTACTCTCTTGTCGCTTTGTACACACAGCTAAACAAGATACCCCATGTTTAAAAGAGTAAATAATGTTTTACATATTATAGACTATTGGAAAAAATTATATATTTTGTTAATAAAGCTCAAAATCAATGTGTATAATATATGCAAGATCAGGGGTTCGAATCCTGGGCACCACAAAAAAAGAAAGATAATTTGTGTCTAAATTGTATTAAAATAGACAAAATTATTAATGTGTATTTTTTTAGGGGTATTAATGTGTATTTGTTAATTAGTTTTCTTGGAGGATGAAAATGCATATAAAAATATACGAAGATTCTAAGTGTATCCACATTTTCAAATCAACATCAATGTTTCTAAAACAAAACTAAAAAAACAAATGCAATAAATTTTGCAAATGATTTAAGTATGCTATTTTTTTCAGCAATTTTGTATTTTTTTTATATTTAAAATAAGCTAATATCAGCATATGAACTTAACATAAACCTTTTTCTTTACTCATGAACTTAACATAAACTATTTTTTATATATAAATTGTGTTAAATTAATATATGTTCAAAAGCATCATTGCTACTTATACGAAGAAAACTACAAGATTGTTTTGTTCAAGTTATTGTACTCTAAGAGTGTGTTGAGAGGCTAGATTCCTTTGGTCTTTCTAACATAATTTATACCTAGGAGATTTTGCCACCTAGTTTTATCTTTGAAGACATAAATCACAATAGACACGGTCTTTAGTTCTCTCTCTGTTTTTTTTTTTTTTTTTCCTTTTGAAATAATGGTCTTTAGTTCTTTAGATATGGTCTCTAGTGGTATTGGTTTGAGATCTGGGAGTGTACTCATTTTCAAGGTCTCAGATTCGATTCTCTCTGATGCCAATTTAGGTGAGTTAGTTTAACTTCTTAAAAAAAATAGTTCTTTAGATTATGTTAATTTTTCCTTCTCACGAGTTTTGGTTTAGTCCCATATTGTTTGTTTATTTATCCTTCTTTTATTTAATAAATAAATATATACTAGCTTGTAGTCAATCTATTTATATTAGTGGTACCAATATAGTTACAATGACTTTCTTTTTCGCAACGTTGCTTGCACCTTTGATTAAAAAAAGAGGTTCGTGTACTCTATGTTAATAATTATTACTTTAAAAGAATATGTAGAGAACTACCTAATTACATTAGTAAAGAATCCTAAAAGAGACCAATTACATGCATATTTTTCTTTCTTCATAGGTTTTTTTTTTGAGAAGGTCGAAGCATATCAAACACTAAATATTGATACCTCTTATGTTGAAATTCAAATTTTTTTTGTCACGCTGTGGAAATTTAACCTCTTCTACTACCAAAACTTTGGTTAATCATGTATTCTTTCTTTATTACGTTGAAATAAAAAGAATTTAACTTATCATAAGAAAATCAATTCAATTTTTTTTTTATCTATAAATGTGTCCACAAAATATCCCATAAATAGGACCTTAATTTAAACTAACAGCGTCCACAATGGTGTTACACAAATTTGAGTATTTAAGTGGGTGTCACCAACTTAAATATTAGTATTTGATAAACACTTATTAGCTGACAACAACTCAAAAAATAATTATATATGTTATATTCATGTCTTTATATCATTTAATTTCAACAAAAAATCTTGAATTTTTTTTTTTAAAAAAAAATAGGGATTAAAAAAAATAATAATAGGGATTTTTGTAGATTTTTGAAACTTACATGAACCAGTTTGAAATTCATATTGTATAAGTAAAGAAAAAGAAACGAGAAATTCATTTTTTTTAATGCAAAAAAAAAAAAAGTTCCTTCAGAGAGAGAAAACTGCTTATACAAACTCATCTCACAATTAGTACAATGTGATTAATACTATTGTTTTATTAAATATGAATATCTATATTTCTCATGTTTAACGGGTAAGCTTTGCATTAAGGTAGGTATTACAACTCGTCACTATAGTCTGCAAAGTCTAGTACAATTGACAATGTCAATAATATAAAGTTAAATACAAAACCCTACATCTGTATGTATGAGTTTCAATAGCGCCTACCATTTCGTATACCTAGCAAAGAAAATACTCATCCACCGTATCATGAGGAACATCCTATGATCTCATGTAGTGCAATGCAATGCAAGTATGCAACAATAAGCCCAACTACCTCTTATATATTTGTCATATTTTATTCACCAATGAGAGACAAAAAGAAGGAAAGAGAGATATCGTGTTTCGTGCAAAAACACTACTTATGAGTAGCTAGCAACTAGTATAGTAGCAAAGCTAAAACAACTCAACTCCCTACATAGCTTTCATCTGATTCTGATGAAAAGCTGAAAACTCTCTCATTGCCTTTTCTTTATCACTTCTCTTTTCTCTCCCTATAACAATGCCTATCATCTTTCTTGCTTCTCAACATCACTAACAACATCTCCACAAATTTACACATCCATGGAGTTTGACCTTGAAAACCCTCTTGAATATTTCCATGACCTTCCTAATTCTCAAGATGTTTCTTCACTTTTCCTCATTGAATCTGACCATATCCCTCCACTAAATTACTTTCAAAACCTCAAATCAAATGAGTTTGATGCCTCAGTTAGAAGTGATTTCATCTCTTTGATCTCACAGGTAATTAACTTGTTTTTATCTAAGACACTATTTGATTTTGTTTTAGTTAGACCAAAATCACCTTCAATACAAACATTTCGTTCTGTATGTTTAGATTTACGATGAGTTTTCTAAATCACCATGACTTGTAATTTTATTCAAGTATTAAAGTAAAAATTTTGTCAAAATCACGGTGGTACACTTTGATTCTGTAAAATATATTGTTAATTCAAACATGTAAGTAGAAAAAAGAATAATAATTTTTAATGTGGGTTATTTGTTTTGTGTGTAGTTATCCTGCAATTTTGATCCATTTGTGACTTACCTAGCTATCAACTATTTGGATCGCTTCCTCGCTAACCAAGGAATATTGGTAAGAAAATCATATTAAACAACATTATTGGACTTAGTAATAGTACTTTATATTATAATTTTTTTTTTATTAATGATATATAACTATAATAAGTTTATTGTTACCTAAGCATAAATAAAGAAAATAGAATATTTTCAATTAGATTATGCTCCCTTGAGATCTAAATTAAAATGGTTATGCATGTAACAGCAACCAAAGCCATGGGCAAACAAACTACTTGCAGTAACTTGCTTTTCTCTAGCAGTAAAGATGTTGAAAACAGAGTACTCTGCTACTGATGTTCAGGTAAAAAAACTTTACCTTATAGGTAAACAATTATTGAAAGAGATTGATATTTTTTTTTTTAAGATGGTATTTTATCTTTGATAGGCTCTTATGAATCATGGTGATGGTGGTTTCATTTTTGAGACACAAACAATAAAAAGAATGGAAGCACTTGTCTTAGGAGCACTACATTGGAGAATGCGTTCCATCACACCTTTCTCTTTCATTCCTTACTTCACAAATTTGTTTAGGCTTGATGATATAACATTAAAGGTTCTAAAAGATCGAGCTTCTGAAATTATATTGAAGTCACAAAAAGGTATATTAATTTATTCTTATTAGTAATTAATTGAATTAAATAAAATGAGTTAATGTGATTGCTTGATCTAGAATTAAAGTTTGATATTTTTATTTATATTTCTTTTGTTTTTCAGATGTAAAGGTTATGGAATTTAAGCCATCTATAGTTGCTGCTTCATCCCTTCTTTATGCTTCACATGAGTTGTTTCCCTTTCAATATCCATGCTTCTTGGGAATAATATCCAATTGTTCATATGTAAATAAAGTACACATTCTCTCTTTATTTTCTTTTATAATTTCTTTTACACAACACTTCTAAATTATTTTCTCTTCTCTTTTTATTTATTTTCTAATAATGTATCATTTATGTTAGGGAACTAGCCCTCTCCCTTTTAGTCTCTAAGATTTTGTCAACCGTCTCGTTAGTCCTTAATCGTTTGCCAATTTATAAGATTAAGGACTAATCATATGAATGTGACAAAATATTAAAGACAATGACGTACGAAAAAATGTATAAGTTGTGAATATGGAACGTCTGTGGTAAGGTCGTTCTGCATTCATGCAGTCACGACATTGGATAGTAGATTTTAATTATATAATTTAAAATGTCGAGTTTAATATGGACCATCCAATCTTAACTAAACGACCAACAATATCTCTAGTACGTGAATGTGGGGGATCCCGTATCCCACGGGAGCCGGATCGGTTTCTAGGGCAAAATTACTAATTTACTATGTTTTGTATCATTACTGCAGGAAAGTGTTGTGGAGTGCTATAATGTGATACAAGATATAGCTAAAGTGGAGTACGAATCCATGTTTAATGTGCATTCAAGTTCAGGCACACCGGTTAATGTGTTAGACGAAAATTTTCTAAGCTTGGAAAGTGAAAAAACCAACGGAACCAATGTTGCTCATACCACTATGATACAAGAGAAGCATTTCAAAAGAAGGAAAATTTAAATCATCAATCATCAATGCTGAAGTACTAGAACAGAAGATAACAACATTTAATCCTTCTGGTCCATACAAGAATGATTAATGCTGCTGTAATAGAACAAAAAAAAATTATGGTGAAAAAAAAAGATACAATAATAGGAAGAGATAGTGATGGAATTAATGGGAATGTGAAAAAAAGGGAATTTGATCCATAGTTTGTGGATAAAATCACTGTAACGTGATCCTCGTACGGTTTTCATTAAATCTGCTGATTGTGAAAAGGAACATGGAAGAAAATATTGGAATTAATATCTTTTTTTCCTATGTGAGAGGAAACAAAAAGACAAAATGTAACTTTGAATTGTATGTCTGAATTTTTGTATTGTCTGATTTGTATTGGAGTGTTTTTCTGTCTCTTAGCTTATGGCAAATGAATAATAGTATAGTAAGAGTGAAGGAAGAAATTTTGTTGGAAGGATTTAATTAATAAGCAATGTTAATGTGAAAAGTTTATATGTATATCTAATCCTATTTTACAATTGTTTTATTATTGTGTTACTTTATATTAGTTCTAATAGGTGGATTCTAGGGTGAGGGTCCAATTAGGTCCCTCACCGGTGAACCACGAGAAAAACACCAATAGATTAAATAAGTGGTTCAAATTTATTTAAATTAAAAGAGGGAACATGTAGAAATTGACATGGTACTAAAAAGATTTTTCTCACAAAAAATAAAGCTGGAATTAAAATATTATTTTCTCACGTTTAATTGATATTTTCTCACGTTTTAGTACCATGTTTTACTTCAAAGAGGGAACATGAATGAAATG
>Ga0315913_1008307_pt1 | contig 12331 bp, 6 predicted proteins | sample MpolsnodulesMG_FD_207736 | JGI IMG/M metagenome (GOLD analysis project Ga0315913, IMG submission 207736) | Medicago polymorpha root nodule microbial communities from Los Angeles, California, United States - small nodules | ecosystem: Host-associated > Plants > Roots > Nodule | place: USA... | reverse complement strand
TATGGAGAGGAGGGGGTGGCTTAGCTGCATTTGGAGGGGGGGGGGGGATCGGTGTGGTGGCAAAATATTTTGAATATTAGGGATGGAGTGGGGGAGGTTGATACAGGGTGGTTGACTGATAATATTATGCGTCAGGTGGGGGATGGTGAGATCACTTTGTTTTGGTATGACCCGTGGCTTGAAGGGAAACCGTTGTGCGAGTTGTATGCGAGATTGTTTGAGTTAGCGGAGAATAAATTAGATACGGTGGTTGCTATGTGTGCGAGAGGGTGGGGTGTCAATGGTGAGGCTTGGAAGTGGTGTCGGAGGTTATTTGCGTGGGAGGAGGAGTTGTTGGGAGACTGCATTATTTGCGTATCTAACTTTTCTTTTCAGGTTGATCGTGTTGATAAATGGATTTGGAAGTTACATGCTACTAATTGTTACACTGTTAGTTCTGCTTATTGTTTTTTAACAGAATTGGAACATGATAGGCACCATCAGCTTAATAATAACAATTTCTTGTGGCTGAAAGTCGTGCCTCTAAAAGTGTTGATTTTTGCTTGGCGTCTCTTTCTTGATCGGATTCCTACTAGAGATAAACTCCTCCAACAGCTTCGTCTAAGGAGACGCTGATATGTTAAGGAATCTTGTCGCATGACAACTGCCACATGGATTTTTTTTATTACATGCCAAATTTTTTTCTCAATTTTTTAGCCTCAATTTCTTTTTTAATGGATCATTTTTCCTAGTAAATGTAAATGCCAGAAAAGTGATCTAAATGTTGAATTTTTTTATAATTTTTTGGAGGCATGCCTAAGACGTTAAAATAAGGTCTCCCACATATAACTAGAATTATCTAATATGGGATGAATTACTTATAAAGTTTTAAAGCGTCAACAACTCAAAAAACCAAAACAACTAAAACCTCAAGCTAAAAAAATCAAATTTTAAGCTAAAGTTTTGCAGAGACCTCCATAAAAGTACATAGAAAACATATGCAAAGTTTCATAGCATTCAATTTATTTGATTTTTGTTCCTCATAATTATAAATTTCTTAAAAAATCAAAATAAAATGAGACGTCTTCAGATTGCTATGAAACTTTGCAAATACTTTTATGTATTTTTTATAGAAGTCTCTAAAAAAAGAGCTCGAAATTCGATTTGATGTCGTGGTTTCCGTTGATTTGGTTATTGAGTTTTTAAAGCTTTTAAAAATTTATAATTAGTTTATCGCTTGTCGAAAAAATTATAGTTTTATGTCGGAGACCTTATTTTAGCGTCCTATACATGTTAGTAAAAATAATGAAAAAATTTAACAACTAAATCACTTTTTTGTTTAATGTTAGAAAAAAAAAATCAAGGTAAAATATACAAAGTCATCATAAAATTTCCCATGGCAGCAACTAGTGGCCAGTGGCCGAATCAGAAAAAAAAATCCCATGTGGGGCACAAAATTTATGCTGTCTTAACCATTGAACACAAAGTTGATAAAAAAAAAAAAAAAACTATACACAAAGGTCATACTAACAAATGTCTCTAGAACATTTGTTATTAGAAATGATTGATGAAATTTAGGTAGAAAAAGTTACTTTTTTTGTTTCAATATGTTGAATGTACAATTTTCAAGATAAAATTTTCTTTTTAAACTTCTTAACAATTGTTCTAAGAATACTCGTTAATATTTCCCTTAAAATAATTCTTAATGTGATCCGAGTAACTTAAAATCATCAAGAAGCAAGTATTGCATAGTCATAAACCCAAATAAAAAAGTATTTGAGCACACACACAAATATAAAAAATATAAAAAAAAGTAATTTAATCACATCATTTAACACTATTTAATTCTTTTCTCTTTAAATTTTGTGTAACTATGTGAGTGTGTCCAAACATAATTTACTTGGGTTTGTGACTAGATAAGTATTTCTCTTTTTTTCCTCTCTCCAACAAGTTGACCCTAATTTTCTCTCTTTAGGTTTTCTCTTCCAGCTTCTTCATTGAGGGGTGGTTTTGAGTCAATTTTTGACATGGAATCACCTTTCATCTTTTTCTCTCTATTTCAATCTAAATAAGTGATTTTCACATAGATTTAGGTTTTTTCTCCGTGATTTCGCCATCTGAGTGTGGTGGTGTGTTGTTCGTCGTCTTGTGCGGCGTTGTTTAATTTCCTGTGTTGTTGTGGTGTTTATTTAATTCATATTGAAATATCGATTATTCAATCAAAGATTTGGGCTTCTACGTTGCAGATCCGGAGACATGAATATTCCGGTCACTTTAATTTTATCATATATTTTTGTAGGCATTATGCCGTTATATGCTATTAACTTGAATGTTGTGAGTTTATTCGCAAATTTATCCATTACGTTTTTAGCAATGTTGAATAATGTAATCTATCGATTTGAATGAATGAATATCCTTTTTGGTTTCGTAAGAAAAGACTAAGATAACTATTTCTTGATAGACTTAATACTAAGTGAAGAAGAGGTAACCCCTTATAAGCCTTGTGTTGCATCATGCTCAATCGTGGCAAATCCAAACTCTTAAGGAAAAGGACCAATGGTCCATACCCTACTTTTTAAGGTGAGCTCAAAATTTTAGCTGTCCAAAGATTCAACTTTATGAGACGTCACTTTCCAAAGGTAGAAGAAGATGTCGCTTATGTCCCCTTTCGTCTTCATGACTAAGACATGATATGACCTAGTTCTAATTTTCACCTCATATTTTTTGTGGTACATTCACTTCATATTTTTGATTGTTGAAGTAACTTAAAAAAATGTTGCATAGTTTTGTTTTTGTCCAAACAATTACTGACAATGAAGTGAGTTTCTATTTTGGAAACCAATAATTAGAGATGTATATTTAGACCGATACAAATCAAATCACATTTGATACAAATAAAATAAAAAACTACTCAAATGTTATCTTTATGAAAATCATTGAAATCGAGTAAGATATCATAGATCCAAGGTTATATAAATTCGGTGCGGTCCGGGTTCATTGTGACCCACTTATACCTAACTTTTTTTTTTGTTTTGAGGGACACTTATACCTAACTATTTACTATATAACTCGCAGTACCCATTAAATGCAGGGTGTGTATGTTACAAACGAGCTTAGCAAAGATCACATGGGAGCATGTACATTTGTTTGGACTCATGCGACCATGTGATAGTGCTATACTAATAATAGTTGTGTACCTAAAATAAAACACGATTTTTGTGTGTTTTTGTTTTTCCAGGGTAGAGATTTTTTATTCATATCATATAAATAATAGTCTTTGAAAATGAATATTTTAACTTATATGGGAAAATTATATTCTAAAAAAAAAGGGAAAATTATAATGATGTTCCCTTTGATTTGATTAACTCTCACACACCTCTCCACTAATTTAAAATGTACAGTAACCTGACCATAATTGAAGTCTATTAGCCATCCATTTAGTTCTTTAGTTCAGGAAAAAAAAAAATCTATCCAGCAACTTAGTGTTACATTTGAAAGTTCAAAAATTTGTATATAGGTCATATGTTTTCTATATAGACAAATGTTATTGTATTGGAGTTTTTGTTTTTTTGTTACTAGTATATTAGTTATTTTGTTTTTATTTTCTTCTTAAAAAGATGTTACTATTTTCTCCTTTAAGAAAATTTGAGAAAATTTGAGCTATGATCATTTGACTCTTTCAACTCCTTTAATCCAATCATATGTATTTTTCTAACTTTACCGACATCTTACAGGTGCATGAGTCAGGAATTTTATAACGAGTTGTATTATTTGAACAACCATTTTAATGACAACTTTAAGAACAACCATAATTTTACAAAGAAAATGAAGTATTGACACAAAAACCAAAGCAATAGAGAGAAAAAGTAAAAATATAATGTAAGTATGAAAGAGAAAGTTGTCATAAAAATTGTCAAAAAATGGTTGTTCAAATATCATATCTCTTTTATAAATTCTGGGTAAAATTTTAGCCGTAAATTTACATGTGGCATAATATATAAATAGTAGAATTGATTGTAAGTTGTAACTTTGATAGTATGTCATTTTGTCTAATAACCCATTATGAATAGTGATTCAAATTTTGTTACCATAAATTAAATGAGCAAGGAGTATATATAGATTTTGATTTCTATGAGAGTATATAGTATTTATATGAGTATTGAATATTAGTTTGGGTGAATGGTATAATAATTCATAGTTAGGGAGAATTATTCTAGTTAAGTCACTTCAAGAATTTAATTTAAAAATTGATTATAGTAATCAATTTTAAATTCCAATGATATTGATTATAATATTTTATTATATTGATTAAACTAATTTTAGTGGTAATTTTATGAATGATTCATTTTTAGAATTTATAGTAGAACAGAAAGAAAGAAAAACAATGATAAGTTTTAGTGACAGCCGCAATCATAGGTAGAGGTCCTTAATTTTAAAAAAAATGGTATCCTTAGAATTACCTACGGTTTTGTCCGTAGGTAAAAGTGGAAAATATGCAGTTACAACCATTTGACAATGACAGTCGGATTTAGCTACAGAAATTAACCCTATAGTGACGGATTTTGGCGGTCACTACAAGTCAAATTTCTTGTAAATTTCTTGAAGTGATACAAAGAAAGTTTGGGTTGAACTCGGATGTGTCGAGACTCGCTGGTTGATAAAACCCATAGTATATGCTATGAATTATCATACTTTTTTTTTTCTTGACATAAATGATGTGAAATATCATGCTCTAGATGGCTGAGGGTATTAGCACTGGTGCCCAACCAATTAATAAACCTAACAATTTGAATCCAAATTCTTTAACAATGGAACAGTTAATATCCCAAAATATAAGATTGACTTAGCGATTGTCCTGAGAAAGTTAAAGAATGAAGTGGTAAATATGGTCTTAGGATTTCGACCTCCAACAAATACTAGCAAAACTCACGTACACGCAAGATCATTTTCAAAACATTATTTTGAGCAATCATTATCTTTAATTTCTTTGTTTTATATTTTTTTTGAAGAAGTCAAAATAAAATATATTAGCATCAAAATTTAATTCCTTTGTTTTATCTCATATATAAATTATCTCAATTCATTGATATAGGTATTTTTGTATTCTCCTAAGTTTTAATAAAAGAAACTTCACACATATTTTAAATCTATATACACACAACCCTAGCTAAATGAAACATACATACATACATACTTTTTTTTAAGAGGACATGCATATATTCTTCTTTTTATCAACTTACTTATACTTACCAATTAATCATCATCACATCTTATATTTTCTCCTTTACATCCATCCTTTTGTTTTTCCCAACTAAAACAAAATCACGTGGTCCTTGATTGGAAGCTACCAATGCGATTTTGAATGCGATTTTTAAGCACTAATGCAAGATGAATTGCAATATCTGGTGGATGAGCTTCCAATAGAGGCCGTTCAGGCACAACCCATCTTCCATCATCAGTTTGAACCATCCCTTTATTCTCATCTTGTCTCCAATGTGGTGGTACACCAAACTCACTCCGTAGAAGATCACAGCTCTTATTCACAAGTGCAATATCCCTTTTTGAAACCATATTAAATTTCTTATCTTTCCCATGATACCCATCCATCAAATGCAATAGTACCTCTAAATTATGTGTACACCCCAAATCACCATTTTCCTTCAAAAAAGGACTATTTCTATGATCCAATTTAATTTCAGTTCCAACATGAGCATAACTCCAAGGAAAAGCCAATGTATCTTCTATATACTTTTGAAACTGAAATTTCTCATTGGTTATAATCCCCGGCACGGTTGGAACCTTGTCATGAATATTATGTATTCTCAAAACTTTAACACCAAGTTCTTCACACCTTTCTTTAAAGTGCAAATTCCCAACTCTCGGCCCCGCGAACGAGTAAACCGTTATGGGGACGTTAGTTGTTTTGTCACCGTCCTCAATGACGTTCACTCCTAATTCGGCTATGTCGTAAGCGCTGAGTATGGCTAAGGCAGCACCAAGACTGTGTCCTGTGACTGTGATGCTGATTTCTTCATCTTGGTAGAATTGAAGAAGTCGTTTTATTTCTGATAGGACTTGTTCTCGAGCTGAGAATGAACAATAAGTGCATGATTTTTCTTTCTTGGTGTATAAGTCGTAGAATCCTGTTTCAACTTTGATTGATGGGTCGTTTTTGAAGTTTGCTTCGTGTAGAATGTCTTTTAGGTCGTATATCCATTCTATGTATGTCACGGTGCCCCTCCATGCAATAACTATATATAGAGAAAATACTATCTTTAATTGAATACGCTCAAAAATTAGGGAGTATCTGGTATTAATAAAAAAAATGCTCTAATGACGAAGCTTTACTTTTTTGAAGAACAATTTTAAATTATTTGACACCTTGAAGTATAAAAAAAAACTAGTATTTTTCAATAGTTTATATAAATAATATTTTCAACCACTCTACTATTGTTATGGAAAACACTTTGGTATTTGGTAAAAAATATATTTTAGTCTTTAACACATTATTTTACTATACAAATTAACTTTAACCAATTATTTCTTTTAAAAACATGAATAAATTAAATTTCAACTTAGCAAAAAAAAAATCAATTATATATAACGAGATGGTGGATACATAAAGAAAAAATAGAGAATATTGTTATAAAAAAAGATGGAGAGTATATAAACTATTTAAGCCCTTTCTCACAAAAAAGAAAAAGTTGATGATAACTAAACACTTGATAGAGAATAGGTTAGCAAGTTTTCTTTTTGTGTTTTAGTTATGTTTGTGCGTAAGGTTCATTTAAAGATTAATTTGTTTAAAAATAATTTTTATGCTGAAAATGAAATGGCTGTTTTGATAACTCACACCGTTCCTTTTCGGTCGCCGTGTCGTTTTAAGTTTTTTTTTTTACACATACTAATAAAACCAATGAATTTTATTACTTTTTATTTTTTTTAGGGGTTCTATTACTTTTGATAAAAAAAAATCTCAAAAAAATAAAATTACTTTTGATAAAATTATATTTTTTTTAAGTGTATCTTGGAGTATTTATTACATCTGAATTCCATAAATTTCTCTACCGCATTAAAAGTAGTTAAATATTATTTGAGCTTTGAAATTTATGACCACCAATCACAAAATTTTTCTTTTAACAAAACCCACATGTTTTTTTCACCAATAACAAAATGCACATGTCAAAAGAATAGCAGGGAGTATAAAATTAATAAAAATGTGATATAAGCTCTTGATAAGATCATACTATATTAATTGAAAGAACTTTATTTTAATGTTGAGTTATTTGAACACAAGATTTCCATTGTATACATCTAAGTGAGTAAGTCTAACTCGAGGTGAGAGAGAGAGAGAGAGAATATAAATATATGGTCTTTTGTGTCAAAAATTCAGTTTGAGAAGCACTTATCTTTATTTTATGAGTGGTACATACCTATGTCACGGCGTCCTAAACGTTTAATCTCTTCTTCGTTGGTGGAAACAGCTATGTATCCCATCCAGTTAGCATAAGGACTCCACACAGAAGAGATCTTAGATTTCTTGAAGAATTTTGGAAGGTTGATGTTTGATGTTGCATAGAGGTAGCGGCTTATGGTGTATCCATCTCCCATGTAAAGTTTCTCAAAGAAATGTGAAGGATGATACTTGCATGTTCCACAATATTTTGAGTTTTGATCGAAGTCGAATGAATCGTAACATGCTTGAGCTAGCTCACCATAGCGAATGATTTCTTTGCGTAGGACAGGATCCATTGGATCTAATAGACCTTCCCAGTTGTTCTCACCTTGGATTTCTCTCCATACCTTGCTCAACGGAGGGAGTGGTGATTCTTCTTCTTCTTCCTCATCCTCCTCTTCGTCCAGTTGGTTCAGAGTGGACGAAGAAGAAGAACATTTGAGGAATAGTATTGGCGAATTATTAGGTTTTTTGGAATTGGAAAGGAAAAGGATGTTGGATTTGTGGTTGATGGATTTTGAAAATAGATGGTGGGAATGGGAAGGATATGGGAGGCTAGAATGTTGGTTGAGGGTGTTAGGAAGAAGAACAGGTACAACAGAAGCCATGCGAGGAACTAGATCCACTCTCTATCTTTTACTCTACACAAAAAATCATCAAGATGTTAATGGCTCGCTGGAGAGATTAGAGATATATAATATAAGGTGTATATGGGATGATATTTATTCACATGAGTAATAGAGTGATGGTAATAAGGGTCTAGAGTTTTCATATGTTTATCATATATGACATAATATTGTATTTTGTTTTTTTTGAAGAATGACATAATATTGTATTATTGGTTAACTTTTTAATTGTTTATCATATATATATGACATGATTTTGTATTATTAGTTAAAAATCAAAATTTAAAAGTTTTATTGAAATATATAACATTTAAAGTAATCAAGAAAATTACTAGTAATTAGGACATGGACTGATAACCAAACATTTAAATTTATGTGATAATGAACTTAATCAAAAAACGAATCACTTGAAAGAATAAGGGTTTAATTCCTAAATGAAACAATATTTAACAAGACTATATTTATCTCATGACCAAACCTCGAATTATCATTATCTTTTTCCTAAAAAACCGGAGAATAGCGTGGAAGAAAAAAAAAAGAAAGATGCATGAACTCTTTAAATTAGACATAATTTTTAGCTATATTTTTAAATAAATAGACTATATCATTGATACATGTAATACAGGATCGAGTTATATAGGACGATAACAATTTTTATTTTGTGGTGTGGATATTTTAAAGAGCACGTAAAAAATAAAAGAATAGTGAATAAAACTAATACATTTTTTTGACAAAAAAACTAATACATATTTCTCCTTTAAAAAAAGACTAATATATATTTCATATTTTATGCGTAAAAAGATTCTTCATATACAAGAGTCGTGAATGGAGGAAACACGGACCACTTAGATGTCCAAATGCCTTGCAAACTTGAAAAAAAAATCTATTATTGGTACTATAAAAACATATCTAGTATCTAGTATAATGATAGTCCTATCTATAATACTCAGTAATAAATAAAGATTGTAATCAATGAGAGTTCCGTATAGCTGAATTAGTTATACTCATATAATGTAACAAACAAATGTTAAAATTTTAATTGAAAGATATATCCACATTTATAGTGTTCGACATGCCTCAAATATGATTAACTTTAATGAAAAAATGTGGGAAATTTTTTTATATAACATATATTTTATATTTTGGTGGTGTCCAGGGGAATCTAGAGGTGGATGAGCACTTATTTTGTTGTAGTTTTGTCGGAAATGTTCAGTATATGATTTTCGAATAGATAGGAATGTGAGTAATTTTATTCAAACTTTTCTTGACTATCTTTCATCTTCTTCTTTGAGTAAATTGTTGGAATATTTAACAGATAACCAAAATTATAGATAAGAATCATGATATTATAATAATAAAATAAATTAGGGTACTCATGATTCATAATAGATCCTTCGATTCATTCAAGATACACAATTTATTTTATTATTATAATGTCATGATTCATATCTATGATTTTGGTTAGGGTAGAGAACTCTTCTCTCCCTTATCTGATGTTTTTAGAATGAGAGTGTGTTGAATGTGTCATGACCTAATGAGATAGCTAGTATATGTAAGCATCAGTAGATAGAGGGATCTCTCAAAGGACTTACTATGAGAAATGATTCAACTCATTACGACTCGTTTCTAATTACAGTCAATTAATAAATATCTTTTTATTTAAAATATAGAGCAACATTATAATTATAATTTAATAGTTGATATTATAATTTATTATTTTAATTATTGATTGGTTAAGGTTAATCCGTAAAATTCAACATAAAAACATGAGAAAGACTTGAGTCTTATTTAGCATGCAATAATTTGAAAGATTTGAGAGACTTGGAATGATGTTATTTTTACTTTTAAAATCTCCGCATTGGAAGAGATAGTAGAGGCAATTAAAGCAACCTCTTAAGATGGTTTCAAGCTTAAGAAAAAATGAGGTCTTGTATTTGATTTTCTCTAATCAAATACAAACATTCTCCACCACCTTACTCAATCATCCAAATCTCATCCTTCGATCAAGATGTAATGTAATTGCTACTAACAGTGGCGCAATGAGAAGCTTCCATCTCTGTACCACCTTCTCTCATGTCCTCTTTAGTTGTTTGTGGATATTTTTTCGGTCTTGAATATAAACAAATATCAAAATGTATTTAGTCTAAATGTGAATCAAATACACCTTAATGATTATTTTTTCCTCTTCATACCACCGAAGGACGAATTAATAAAAGTTTGAATTTGTGGTAGTTGCTATGAAACAACGTTATGGTGTACCACTGACTATGATGGACTATCGATCGAGACCCGGGCCCACCACATCCTCCAGTGAATTACCATCCACAAGTACTCCATTGAACCTTTTCCTTATTTAGCCGCATGCTAAAAATAGTTATGTCCTTTAGTCAAAAATAAAATAATCGTGTCTATTGAAATTTGAAAATATAGATATTTTTGTTATGGTGTCAATTAAAAATAGTTGTGTTTATTAGAAAGAAAGAAAAAAAAGAAAGAAAGTCGTGTCCATTAAAATATCTGCTCTTTTTACTTTTTACTAGTCTTCCTTAGTTTTTGTTTTGACAAATTCCTCAGTTTTTTTTTTTACATAAATAAATATTATTAAAATTATTAAGGAAATCCACTTGTTTCTTAAAAAAATAAAGAAAATCCACTTGTAATTTTCTTCTAGGCGTTGAGTTAAAATAATTGAGTTCTTTTACAAAAAAAAATATTGAGTCTTTATTATGTATTAACTGATATTTAAAAGGAAAGGAACAAACATATTTATCAGCATGAGAAAGACAGCATGCAATCTTTATGTGAAATGATTAAGCTTCAATTATTTGATGGTTGAAAACAAATTATGTTACTTTCGCTTTTTATTACGGTTATCGGCAATATGGATGTTTATGGTCCGGTTTGGATCGGTTTTGAGGCAAAGATAAAATTATATGTATTTTGGTTTGGTTTTGGATGATTAATTTTAAAAACTGATCCGATCAGAATTAATGCGGTTTAATTTGAATCGGTTTTGGATGTGCAAATTACAAATTGTAACTTTTTTTATTAACAATAATCTTATAAAAATATGATAAAATAATAAGTTCAATACAAAATATAACATATGATTTATAAAAAATTTATAGTTCGGAATAACAATGATTGATTATCTTTAGAACATACGAAATAAAAACAAAATTGATTAAATTAAACTAATACGTCGTATTAAAAAGAAAAAATAATAATAGCTTAATATAATATATTATACTTATAAATATGGAAATATGTATTACAATATTTGTATGCGGTCCGGTTTTGAAAAATCAATCCAAAATCCGATCTGATCCGAACGGTTTTCACAAAATTTCATCCAAACACATTCAATAATATTCAGTTTTGTACGGTTTTTGGTTTTTTTGGATCGATTTGCAGTTTTAATTTGGATCGGTTTAAATTTAAACACTCCTAACCGGCAGCTCAATCCACTTCATTATTTAACAAACATTTCATAGTTGTTTTCCTTCTAGTTTTATATTGTTTCATTGATGTTTATTGGTGTAATATAACTTTGTAAACTTTTCCGAAGTTTATCTAGACACTCCTTATTTATACTATATATAAAGAAAGTACATATTTTTGAGCTGTATTTTTCCCTTTTCAATTTTAACCTTCATGTGAACTATTTTATTTACTGTGTTATTCTTTTAATAATATTAATTAAATAATTAATTAAAAATAGGTAAATTCGTTAAAATAGGAACAACCTCAACGTAACAATATTATCTATAAATGTATAAAGAAAATATGAGATTTTGGGTTAGAATATTTATTATTTCAATTATACCTTTAAAAAAAACTATAATAATGATATATTGTTAAAGTCATTTAAAAAATAAATATTGTTGATGTAATTTAAAAAGATAATCATGTTGTTACAATTTGAAATAACAAACGTCTATACGAATAATTTTAATCAAAATCTAATAAATTCAATATAAAAAAATATTGTTCATAATTTACACGCGTTAAAGCAATAGGACGTGCAGGTTTGAACGTTAGTATATGATAACTTGTTTGGCATTAGTAATATATTCCATTTTAATTTTTTAAAAAAAGCTACTATATTATCAGTTGGAAAAGAAACTATAGATGTACAAAAAGTTTATACATACAAAATGTATATAGACACCAAAATAGGAAAAACTTCATCTTGGTGATTACTACTTGTATTTATCATTTTAAAGTTATTTATTTACGTGCATTAAGAAAATCAATAAATTTAATTATA
>Ga0315913_1008305_pt1 | contig 12334 bp, 5 predicted proteins | sample MpolsnodulesMG_FD_207736 | JGI IMG/M metagenome (GOLD analysis project Ga0315913, IMG submission 207736) | Medicago polymorpha root nodule microbial communities from Los Angeles, California, United States - small nodules | ecosystem: Host-associated > Plants > Roots > Nodule | place: USA... | reverse complement strand
CTTATAATAAATGGATTTTTATTGCTTCAAAAATTATTTTTAAAATCCCCTAAAAAAAGAAGTTATAATTAATATATTTTCAGCACCAATTAAAATAACATTAATATATTTTCAAAAAATTTGACAAAAACAATTATCAACAAAAGATACATTCCAGTTTCTTTTCTAAACAACTCCATTCCACGGCTGCCACTCCGTAGCTCACAGCTCCTTCCATCTCTCTAAAAAAACAAGATCTCCATTTGAAGTGAAGAAGAATTTTATGTGAACATGGGTAATTAGGTAAATTACACTTTCAGAGAAAAACGTGATTGTTGAATCTGCTGTGGAAGCTCCGAATCTCAACTTCAGAAAAACTGCATTTTGGAACAAAAACCACGTCTCCAGACTTGCTTTTTCATTCATCCGAACAACATGAAAATTGGCAAAATGGTGTTTGGCAAAAGTAACCCACTTTGGAGCCTAAAAACGTGTTGCCAAACACACACTCCTAAAGTTAAATGCAGTTGACCCCCAAATGGCAGTTAACATGCGCCTGTTATATGTATGCGAACAGAACATCAATTCTTGACATAATTGATGTTTTTTAAGTACTTAAACTTGTATTTTTCACAATATTTATCATCGGCTACCACTACATTCATTTATTCACAATGCCTTAAGTTCATCACATTCATTCATTCACAATACTCTTGAGAATGTCAAATCAAACTCTTGAAAATATCTTCAGAAGATCTCAGCAACGAAACATCCAACTCCATCGGTCATTTAGTGTTGTACTGACCACATATCGAGAATATGTTCCTCACGTCGTCGTCATTTGTGAGTATCATCTGACGAACTCCAATCTCCCGACTGAGTCAATCCATGAACGTCGATACCCTACACCGTCTACCCTCCTTGTATCTATGTGGTTGTGTCATTGGTTGATTTGGTCCAGTGATTCTTCAGATCTACTAACGTTACGTCGATCTACACCATAAGAAATTAAAAACAATCAATGAAAAACTATTTCAAACATTTCATCAAGCACTTGGAGTGCAAAATATGCATAAACCCTAAACTAAAAATTAAAACATAAACATGTAAACATTTAATCAACTTAAATCTAGTATAACAAGGATTCATAACATAAACATGTAAACATTTAATCATTTACTACAAAAAATAATCAAAATTTACATAAACCCTGGCTAAAACTAAAACATTTCTAATTTAAGAGGAAAAATGTAACATATAAACATAAAATGTATATGGTAATGAATTATGAAAACTTATTTGTAATTAGAGTGGTGGCTGATTTGAATTTGAAGAAATTTGATGTTGGATGATTTGAGAGTTTTAGAGATTGAGTTTTGTGAAATGGAAGAAATGGGTTGATGTGTCTGTTGTAAAAGAACGTAACATCAGTTAACTGCCGCTGGGGAAGTGCAAATTAGCTGTCATTGGATAACAAGCGGTAGTTAATTGTCGTTGTAGTTAATTAGAAAATTCGAGGTGGGAATGAGAAAAATGAAATGGAGAAGAGGAATTTTCCACACAATAATAGTAATTTTACACATTGGGTTGAAGCCCACAACACATTACATAAGGCCTAAACATATTAAATGGCTAAATTATATAGTTAGTCTCTTAGCCTATTTTTCTTTAAGGAAGTCTCTTTGCTTATTTATGATTTTTATTTTGAGCTCATAATTAATTGTTGTCGTAATTAGGTCTCTTTATTCTACTTCATCAACAAAATTCGTCTTTCTCATAGTTTTTTTTAAAAAATAAAGCTAAATTATGTTAGTATGTTATATATCAAATGATAAAAGTGAATGTTGAACACTTTGTAAAGTGACATGACCTTTAAACATAGTGTCTTAAGGTTTTGGGTTAACATGCGGTGTGTCTCTCACTTGTATGTTTGTTCAAAACTCAATGTGATGATCATTTGGACCCCCTCATGACTCAACAGTGATATCAAAGCTGAGTTTCAACGAAGGGTTCAACCGACTTTTTGCGTTAAAAGTCTTTCAAACAAGGTGTTCAAGCGGTGGGTTCCATTGAGTGCAGCAACGACTGTACACGTGGATTAAAAAGCTTTCGTTTGAGGTACCCATAAAGAATAGATTGACTCACATTTGAAGGAGGAATTGTTGGTGTATCAAACGTGAGTTATATGTCACACATCAGATGAAAAAATGATGTTGAATCCTTTATAAAGTTAGATGACTCATAAATCTAACACCTTAAAGTTTTGGGTTAGAGTATAGTGTTTCTCGCTTATATTATTGTTTAAAGACAAATTTGATTGACGGAAATAGAGTTAAGGGACTAAATGTGACAATAATTCATTATGGAACCAAAATAAAAATCACAAATAAGTTAAACTATATGTAAATTTATAAACATTAATATATTTATCGTGAATCTCAATAACTCTTCCTTGTTGTCTCTAGTTCACCCTTCCTTTCAAATATCTTAGGGTTAAATATGTTTTTAATCCTTACATTTTGTGCCCCTTTGAAGAATAGTCCTTATATTTCATTAAATGGTTTTGAAATCCTCATCTTTTATCTCCATTATCAAAATTAGTCATTGCTTGTAATTCTCTAACGAAATGATGATGTGGCCGTTAGTGGGTCCGAATTATTTTAGGGTTAAATATGTTTTTTGGTCCCTACATTTTGCGTGATTTTGAATAATAGTCCTTACATTTTGGAACCCGCTAACTGCCACATCAGCATTCTGTTAGAGAATTAACAAGAGAGACTAATTTTGATAACGGAGATAAAAGGTAAGAATTTTAAAAACATTTAATAAGATGTAAAGACTATTCTTCAAAGAGGCGCAAAATGTAAGAACTAAAACCATATTTAACCCAATATCTTAAAACTCTATGCATATGGGAGTTTCCATGCATCTTAATAGGAGTTTGCTTGTACTCAGTAACATCAACCTTTTGCTCATTTCATACCTAAGAAATAGCTCATCCTTGCTATGTTAGACATTTCAAATTCTTTCTACAATGATTTTTTGAATTCTTCAAACATGACTTCATCATTTCTGGTAAAAATGTGGTCATTCACGCAGATATTAAGTGCCAACAATTTTCCATTGATTCTTATTTTTAGAAATAATTTGTATACTTAGACATAGGGTGGGCAAAATTAACCAATAACTGAACCGAACCGGTTAATCGAAACAAACCATATCAAAATTAACTGAACCATTATTTTCAAAACAGTTCACTAACTAAACCAAACCATTGTTAATCGTAATTAATTGTTATAAACCGAACCGAACAATTACAAATCAATTAATTCCCTTTCAGTTTTCACACAAAAATCTGAACCCTTTTTCTAAACCCTAATTTCATTTCAAATTCAATCAAATTCACCATCTTCAATCTCCACCTCTTCAATCAAAGCTCACTGATGGCGAGTCTACCTCTTCTCCATGCTTTTCTGCGACAGTGATGGCGAGTCTACCTCTTCTCTTCAATCGAAGCTCATTCTTCTGCGAGACTGCGACTCTACCTTCCACCTCTTCTTCAAATCATCTTCTCTGAAGAATCTAAGGTACAAATTAGCTTATGGGTATGCTTGTTTTGGGTTTCTAGGGTTGATTTTTGTTTTTGAATATAGTTCTTAGTTTTGATTTCTGGGTATGCTTTTTTTGAACGACATGTTTCTGGGTATGCTTAATTTGTGTTTTTGGATTTTTACAAATTAGTTTATGGGCATGCTTAATTTGAGTTTTTGGAAATTAGTTTCTGGTATGCTTAATTTGGGTGAAAATTGAAACAAATATTTTCTGGTATGCCAAATTAGTACACAACTGGTAATTGTTCTATCTATATGTATGTGTATTTTGAAAGTTATCTTTTGATTGTATGAGTATAAATTGAACATGGTAAGGGACATAACTAAGCAAATGTTGTTTTATGTTTATGATGTTCTACTGATCAATTTTGAACCTGATTACTTTTATCATTTTTTAATTGGAAATCACTCGTGATAACTTCAGCAAGGTTAGTTTAAACTTCTATTGAGCAAGAACAATAGAGAAAATAATCACCATGTAATGTGTAGTGTAAAAAATTACAATTATAACTTTGTATTTTTAAATAATTTTTTGAATTTACACTGTCTGATCTAGATTACAACGTGTACCAGATCGCTTTGGTTAATATATATCCTTTTTTGTAGAGATAACATCTCAACAACCAGTCACTTAGATGGTGAAAATTGACAACCATCCACTGGAATCATAAAGGTAACACTGGCTTTATTTTTTTTTTGAAAATGCAGAAATCTGATGATTAGTTAATAGTTAAGGTTTGTTATATAGTTTTCCCCTGGTTAAGCTTTCATATGGTTTAATACTAGAGATTTTATATAGGTCCACATTGTTAGTCTTCAAAAATGTTTAAACATTGTAAAGGAATTAGTAAATTTATCTACAACATCCCAAGTTAACTTTTTCTCTGCAACATCACAAATGAGTAATGACTGCGCTTCGAGTCCTGAAATTGTGTGATTTATGGCTGATTTGGTTGTGATAGGCCTGAAATTGTGGATTAGTCCTGAAAGCAATGTCCTTTTTTGTGTAATAAAAAAACAATGTCATATTCCTGTTTGTTTTTTTATGGCTGATTTGTTTGTTTTTTCATGTTGGTCTAATGATTTGGTGATGCAAGGATAACAAGTAACTCTTTGTGATGAAACTGTGTGATACTTAACTTCTCTGATTTCAATTTGATGTTTTCAATTGGACAGGTGTGGGTGCTGCCAATGGAAGATGCAGATATGTGAATGTCTTTGTTCAATGAACTCTGAAAAATGAATGAGCAAAAGGAACCTGGGAAGGGATAAAAATCTAACCGCAACATTGGTTCACTATGTTCCAATTTTTGTTGTACTGCTGATTTGCTTCATTGTATTGAGATTTGAGACAAAATTATGTCTAAAATTTAGATTGATAAACACATTTGCAATGTCAATGGTCATAAGTTAGAATAGCTAGCTTATGAATGAGATTTTTGTTGTATGACAGGTTGGTTCTGTTTATCCTCCCAGCATATTTGAACACTTACCAGTGTATTGAAAATGTTTATTCCTGGTTATGAATCAATGTATTGGAAAATGTTTATTCCTGATACTCATAATTATTTGCCTGTGCTTCTTTTAAAAAAAAATATTTGCATGTGCTTACAACTAAAATAAAATAGAAAGTTTCCTGCCATTACATTAAAAAAGGACAAAAAAACAATTAAATTCACAAAAGATTAAAAAATTCAAAATATAAATTTTGGTTCGGTTCGGTTAGTAAGTAACGAAACGGGTAACCAAACCATAACTTTGGTTCATATTTACACTATTAAACTAAGACTTGGCCCACAAATATCTGCATGAACAAGCTGTAATTTTTTAGTTTCTCTCCAAAAGCTTTCCTATAGTGGTAGAATCTTCAATAGTTGGCGGACCATTCACCAACTCATTTCGGACCAAAATTCTTAATCCTTTAATGTTAAGATGGCCATATCTACAAACCTGATTGGAATATGGAAACAGAAACAATTTGAATGACATATATATGAGATTGATTAATTAACCCCTCATCACGATGATATACATTACATGTATTGTTTGTTAATACAATAATTAACCTCTTAGGAGATGATTCTCTAACCCAGGTATGTAAAAAACTTATTTAATGACCTGAGTTACATTCTGAAATTGACTCATAATTCTACAATGGTTCTAAACTACTCATCAAGATCATAAAACCATTTCTTATAACCACATAAATGATTGCTACAAGAAACCAAACCTATTTATCAAATTACTTCTTCGCCATCAAATTTTGCATAGTTGGTATTTTCTTCAAAGTTTGGAAACTCATATTGATAATGAGCTAGTTTATGACACTTGTAGAATTTAATTCTCTCTTTGTTGAAAGTATGTATGCCCCTACCACGGTCTGCTCTGTTGTTATTTCTTACCTTGCCTATACTTCTCTTTCTTCGAGGATTTGGTGATAGTACATTAGCGGTATCAAATTATTTGTTTTTAGGATTTTTCTATCATGTGCAAATTTACACATGTTAAGAAATTTAAAATAGTAATTTTGCATTGGAACTTAAACATTTTGTATTAAATATATAACTTTTTGTTAAATAATTGTTGGTTTCAATAAAAACTTGCTACTTTTAATTATCTTAACATGTGCAATATTGCACATGTCAGACAAACCCTTGTTTTTATTGTATCCACATAGACTTGGTGTATATTAAAGTCGTTCAACAAACAATTAATATGATTCTAAAGTTAATGTTTGTAATTGGTTGTTTGTTCATAAACTAAAAAGCGGTAAAATTGATGGAAATAACAGATAACTGAGATAGTTGGGATTAAATTTCATTACCACTCAGGCTTAGGCCCCTTTGTTTCCCAAAATAAATAAATTTCATCACCAATTTCTAATATACTCTCTAGTTTATAGCAGTTTATACTCTCTAGTAAACCATTAATTAGTCTTAGTCTTAAAAGTCAATAACAGTTTATGTACGTTTATAGTTGTTTCTTCAGTGCTTTGTGCCTACTGCCTAATATGTTGATTCCACGAAACCATTGAGAAGCTGATATTTCAAACTACTAATGTTTTTTTTTTAAACAGAAAGGTTGAAAACTATTATTCCGTCGAAGATAACTTATCTTTTTACAACAAGAATTTGTATCAAAATAATTGACATTCTCAATTTGAACACTTCTACTCTTACAATTGTACCATCTAACTAATAACATCTCCATCACTCCAAATTCAACATTTAATATACCAATACATAGTAAGAATACATGGTAAAAAATACTATAAGTAAAAATAATATTCTTCATTTTTTATTTATACATTTATCTTAATAGATATGAAATGATCAAATAAATTAATTATTTTGAAACGAGAATATTCTCTCTTGTTTTTATCTTATTTCCACACTTGACTCAACTAGTCAATTTTCCAAAGTTTTACAGTTAGTGGCTATTTCGTACGATCACCCCCTACTTATCAAACAACTGGCCGAAAATAACGCAAAGGTTAAGCTACAAATAAGTAATTATGATCACGTAAGAAGATTTATAGTTTCTTTCTTTATTTCACGAAAATTTATTTATAAATTAGATTTGCTCATCGTATATAGATAAGCTCACAAAGTGCACACACACATGCACCTTTTCAATTTATTTTCTATATTTAGTGCATGTAGTATATATAGAGCTAAGAGTAATTAATCGACCCCAAGGCTGCATGTAGTTCATGGGCAAAAGACAACCTTGTAATTGGTTCCACCTTTGCAAGAGAATGTACTTGTCGCATCATCCTTTGGGTAACTATAAGCATCTGGGCACTTATTCTTGAAATATTGAGAATAATTAGTGGGCCCACAATTACCAGAATTACAACAGTAATTATCGGTTTTAAAAACGGTACATGCGTTGTTACAACCACCTTGAGTTTTAAGCTCATTAGGACATTGTCCGATGATATCTGCCGTACATCTTATGCCACGTGTACAGCCATTAGAAGTTGGACTAAATTCCATAGGAACGTTGAATCCATCAATAACAGATATATCAAAAAAGTCCAAATTCATATATTGGTTTAAAGAGTATTCTGCTAGTGTATTTGGAGCTGTACCGTAAGCTTGGCAGTTCAGCTTACCGCCGCAATCACCGGTTTGACATCGACCGTTCCCTGAACCGTCGAAGCTACAACCGGTTCTGGCCCAAATACGGGCCGATGTGGTTCCTGCAGCTACGTTGATGGTCCATTTTTCGCCACGGTTTAGTTGTTTACCGCCGCCTGGTACGGCTGCGGCCCATACAATGTTAGGGCAATTGTTTGTGATATCGAACGTTGCTGCCTGTGTATAGGTGAAAGAGAGAGTAATGAGAGAAAATAGAAATGTTTTTATGAGAGAACTCATTTTGACAAGAAAGTGTACTCTGTTTTGTTTTGTGAGTAGAAAGTGGGAGTGGTGCCTCAGTTTATAAAAGGCCATAGAACATCATTGAAACGGTGGAAAATTGAAAAGTCTAATTAGAAATGTGCATATGCCATATAGTCTAAGTCTTCGGAAACTACACATTTTGTCTTGCAGTCTATACACGGCATCTTCTTTGATTATAGGACCACAGGAGTAATATCACACCTGTTTTCTATTAACTTAAAGCAAAGGGTTGTAATATGGGAATTGTTGTGTTGTGCGAAAAGGTGCCGACTAAAAACGAGCATGTAAATTAGCGATTAATATTTGAATAGTTTGGAATCAGAGGATTTTTTTTTTTTTTGATCAAAAGGGTTTATATGTAAAGACAGAGGTATTCCTTCCATCTCAAAATAGATTTTCTTTTGACTTTTTTTGTTTTAAATTATTTGTCTCTATATCAATATATAATATTTTATAATTATTTTTCACTAACAAACTTTTATGTATTACATTTCACTTATCTAACAACTTCACTAACTATAGTTAATAAGAATATTTTAATAAACGAAATACATTTTACCATTAAAATTGATATTATTAATCATTTAATAACCGTAAAACTCAAAAGAGACACATAATTTGAAACGGAGTAATTAACATCAAAGAAGGATACTTCGGTGGAGGAGATGGAGAGGCTAGGGTGGGTGGATAGGGGAGGGGCGTGGGTGTGGAGACGCCGTCTGTTAGCTTGGGTGGAGGAGAGTTTGAGGGAGTGTTCTGCTTTATTACATAACATTGTTTTGCAGGAACAAGTTCTTTACAAGTGGAAGTGGTTGTTTGATCCTATTCATGGTAACTCAGTGCGTGGTGTATGTCGCTTTTTTACTACGTCAGATGAACCTGTGGTTAGAAACCTTGCAGAAGATGTTTGGCACAAACACATCCCTTCGAAGGTATCTTTGTTCCTGTGGTGTCTTCTCCGCAATAGATTACCGACTAAAGACAATTTGGCGCGAAGGAGTATCCTTCAATCTACAACGCTAGAGTGTGCAGCCGGTTGTGGTAATACTGAAACGACATATCATCTTTTCATAGGTTGTGGGATTAGTGACAGTGTTTGGAACCATGTGTGGACTTGGCTAGGTATATATTCGGTTGCCCCACATGAGCTTTGACATCATTTTGTTCAATTTTTCTATATGGCGGGCATGCCGCAATCTTCACACATATTCTTTAAAGCTGTCTGGCTTGCTTGTGTTTGGGTTCTTTCGAAGGACAAGAATAATTGTATCTTCAAAAATACGGCTTCAGATCCATATGTTCTCATTGATAAAGTTAAGTTAAATTCTTTTTTGTGGTTGAAATCAAAGCAGGTGTCGTTCAATTACAGTTATCATGATTGATGGAACATCCGCTTCTTTATATGGGTGTCCGCATGTAATTATTTTGTTGTTTTTTGATGGTGTCTTCGCTTTTTTGGCACCAATGACATTGTATATCTTTTGAACGTTTCTTTCTTTGCACACCTTATACGCGATGAACCGTCGTTGTTATTAATGCATCTCATCTTGCCTTGTTCAAAAAAATATTAAAGAATTTAATTTTATATGGTTTTTGGTAAAAAGTTTTACGCGGTTAACACATCTTAATCATCTTTATATTTATACATTTTTTTGAAGGATCTTTATATTTATACATATAACTTCCTAAAAAAAATCTTTAAATCAAATAGATTTAATGAACCATCATCATTTATAACTAGACTCTAACCTGTGCGATGCACGAGTTTTGTAGAGTTTCATATATAAAATATCAAATTGGCTATATTATTACTTGTAGAGTTGCATATAAACTCAGAAAGAATCAAATTAAGTGACAATTGAGAGTGATCGACATGCACAATCTCAAAAAAGTAAATTAACAACATTTAGATTACATCAACAAATATGAATATGGAAATCAACAAAAATAAATATGGAATCAAAGTCATTACTTTGCCAAAACAAAGTAATGTTATAGTCTACTGTAGCGATTTTTGCAAATAAAAAGTCAGAATAAACAACTTTAAGTAATATAATATAGGAAAAACAAAGAGGCTGATAAAATTACAGGAAAAAGTAAAGTTTCTAATGATAAAATTATCATCTGGATCAGTCAAATAATCTACAATTTTAAAGATGCAACTTTAATATCGTAAAACGTAGTAAGCGTAAAAAAAAAATGAAAAAAGAACTACTATCAATAAAGGTACCGCTAATAATAAAAAATAACTACTATGAGAGAGGAAACCGCTAGGGCGGTTGGGGATTTAAAAAAAATGTTTTAGTCATGTATTTCATTTTTGGAAACAACAATATTTCAACAAAAGTAGAAGTGGCATAGTGGTTATAGTGAAAGCATATGATATCTGGTTCGATTCCTTGCAAACTCTTTTTTTCATAAAAATTACTCAGATCCATCAAAAAAGGCGGGATTAATTAGGGCAAACTTATCAGAATTGTTTAACATTTGTATATATTAAGATTAATTGACACTGTAAAATTGGTGGTACACAAGTGCATATGAATTAAATGCAATTTTTTATTACGATTAATTGGCACTATAAATCTCTTAGTACGTACCTGACACGTCTTGACTAGTCTAAGTGTGTATTTTTAGCTAAGTTTTGTCTCTCAAATAATCTTTGGTAAAGAAAAAATTTGAAGACGAATAAACCTGTAATGATTATCCATTTGCTAATTTGTCTTTTTGACAAGTGTTAAAATCACAAAGTTCTTGATCTACGTCACAATGAGTAAAATTTGTATATAAGATGAATCAAATCACACAAGTATAATATTTTAGCAGTGTTTTCTCTTTTTATTTGGAAACATTTTAATGCGTAAACCCCATTTGAATTTTTAAAAGTGTTGCTCGCTATTAGACCAGTTCAAATGTTTTCTTTTTTATATGTTGATGCTTGATATAGGTTTGAGAGAGGAGGATGAAGAATATGAAGATTGAAGTTTGCTTATCTTTTTCCAAAAGGTGAGAGTTATTGCGTTAATTTTGATGCCTCGCCTATGTGGATATTCCAATAAGCATTTGATGTGGGAAAAAATAGGGACACATCATCAAAGTCAATGTGGATATTTCAATAAACATTTGATGTGGCAAAAAATAAGGACACATCATCAAAGTTAACATCAAGATAATGTTTCGAACTAATTTGACTAACAAATTAACATTAAGATAGATTTTAATAATTTATGTTTACCTAGAGACATGTGTGAATTGTGATAGCGAATGACACTTTTATGAACTCAAATAGGAGTTTACTCCATTTTAGTAGTGCAAAAGTACATAAATAAATTATTGAAATACAAATAAAAAGATATTCACGTTCAATTTGAAAGCGGAGAGACTAAAGTCAGAAGTTTGGTTAAAATGCGTGAAAGAAAACAAAATTAGAACCGATTAGGACATTAGAAAAGGCAAGAATAAATGTTTAGGAAACAAAAGGTTGAAGTGTAAATTGCCAAATATCGGAATATAGGAAATAATAAAACTAGAAAACAAAAAATTTAAAATTGAAATTAATTGCTGAATTTTAAAGGAATGTAATTCGTGAAAGTTGATCTTAGTTTTTGATAGCTTAATTTGAACTTAAGATATTTGTTTAAATTCGAAGAGATCTCTTACCGTTTTATTGTGAGATTGAACACCGTATCTTCATCCAAACCCTTAATATATTGAGTTTATGATCTCTCTCACTTATATTTTGCTCAGCAACGACTCTTTTATTTAATGTAAGACTCTCTGACCATCGAACTAAGGGTCTGATACCGCTATTGGGTCATAAAAGAGAGTCACATAGAGTTGGATCATCACATCTAATGAGATTAGACACCTTCATCCAAAACTTTAACGCATTGAATTTAGATAATTTCTTATTTCATCCTTATCTCTTCTCGTATGTCCTACGTCATTTCAATTTTTATATCCGAAGTGGTAAAATACAGACAAAATCCTTTCAATTTTTTGGATTTTAAAGTAGGATGCATGAGCAATTGGAAGATGGAAAAGGAAACCACCTTGAGTTTATAGATTCTCTTCCTTATATCATTGTTAGACTATGAGTGAGAGTTGAATTATTACATTGGGTTAAGAGCAATGATTGAAGTGAGATTAAATATCACATTTTCACTCAAAATCTTAAACAAAATCCTCTCACTAATATATTGTTCAACATTAACTCTTTCATCTGATGCGAGACTTTTACTCATACTTGAAACATCACAATATCCAAGTGCTTTTTTATCTAATCAATTAGGAGTACTTCTTTTCACTTTTCAGTTACACTTATTCAAATTTTGCTTG
>Ga0315913_1008300_pt1 | contig 12341 bp, 8 predicted proteins | sample MpolsnodulesMG_FD_207736 | JGI IMG/M metagenome (GOLD analysis project Ga0315913, IMG submission 207736) | Medicago polymorpha root nodule microbial communities from Los Angeles, California, United States - small nodules | ecosystem: Host-associated > Plants > Roots > Nodule | place: USA... | reverse complement strand
CACAATTTTTTAATTAAAATGGTTTTTAGTTTTCTAAGCGTCTTTTCCAAAAACTCCTATGGTAGCATCCATATCCAACACAACTCAATGCATGTAATCCTCATTTCGGACATACACATATATAAATCGTTTTTCCCAGTACCATGAAAAATATCAATGGTTTTTAATTTTTTTATTAGGAAATAGAAAAATATATAAATGGTCTTTTTATATCAAACTAAGACTATGCTGCATATGAAGCATGAAAAATAAGGAAATTTTTTGATGGATATGCTCCACAATTCAGTGATAATGCAGTCACTTTTAAGGATAAGAAAAAAAATTATAAATTTTCAAATCCAGGGGGCATTTTGCACATAAGTGCAAAACTTCAGGGGGTATTTGCAAAACGTCATGTTGACTAACAGAAAAATTTGACGGAGGGGGTAAATTGATTAACGTTGTGCAATTTCAGAGGTAATTGAAGTTTTGTTAATTTCAGGGGGTAATTGACGAAACTTACAATTTCAGGGGGGTAATTGCCTATTTACTCATTTAGAATGTTGTATTTATGCCTTTCTCAATAATTCTCAACGTCTTTAGGAGCAAATAAAGTCATATTTAAAACGTCAATGCATCAAAATCATGGGTTGTAGAGTGAAAAGAAAATTTTCCATTCTTGATTTTTTTTTCTTCCTGCAGTATTCATACTTAGATTTGTTAAAGATTTGAGTTTTACCGAAGTACTATATTTGATTTTAAGGTGAAAATTGTGGGGGTGCAGGTCGCAGCCCTCTATAACTTTTGGGTTAAACTCGGGTCCACTCATAACATCATCATCAGTGGGTTGAGTAGGTGTTCTTTTCTCCAACTTGACCAGCTTCCAAGGGTTAAATAGAAATAGAATATAAGGGAATTGAGTTGACATTTTATCATAATAAAGTACATGAAGTAGTTCTCCATAGATGTGACTTCGCAAATTAATAGTTTCTTGAATGTATATAAATAGTTTATGACTGAAAATTTATTCTTGAGAAATATTGAGAAATTTAATTTGATCCTTAAGAAAAATAAAATCCACTTTTGTATTACGAAAAAGTAAACTGGAACAACTTAATCCTTACTTTAACTATCCTAAAAACGAGACAATTTAGTACCAACAACATAAAATGTCACAAAATAGTTTCTTCGCCAATAAGTTATCTAGCTTTGATATTTTTCTTCTTATGGCAAGAATTTTTCAAACCAATATCAACAATACTTGTCATTTTTATAAAAATATCCAAAACATATAAAAAAAATGGTACCAAAAGGAGCTTGTGGAGACTAAAATTGATTTTCCCTGGTAGTTTAATTTAGTTTGGCAATGAATCTCATACATAGGGTGACAAAGCATCCAATAAAGTGTAATGGATTAGGGAGACTACGTGGTTTAGTTCATGGATTAAGTCAAATGTGATTAAAAATATGTGACATAATCTTTATTTGCTATGAATGAAAATATAATTTATTATTATTAAGTGAAAAACTTTCCAAACAACTTCACTTGGCATCATTTATTATTTATTATAAAAAACATTGAACACCCTGTCCTCTAATCTCTATATATAAGCTTCAAAGATTAATACATTTGCATCATTGGTCATTCATTCATACAAAGTCTAGTATATATATATAATATATAATTATCTTCTCTCATATTTAGATCCAAAAATGTCAACCAAAATTGATATTCAAGAATCAAGCAAAGATACTAAAGGAAAAGCTGTTTTGGTTGCAGCCCCTGCAAGGCCAGGAGGATGGAAAAAGGGCATAGCCATAATGGATTTCATTCTAAGGTTAGGTGCCATAGCAGCAGCTCTCGCCGCTGCCGCCTCGATGGGAACAAGTGATCAATCTCTTCCTTTCTTCACTCAGTTCTTTCAGTTTGAAGCTAGTTATGATAGCTTTCCTGCATTCCAGTATGTAACATTCAAAACTCTACTTTCTATATCTTTCTAAGTCACATATAAGATTGGTTATGATCTGATGATAGTGTAAAACGCTTTACACTAATGATGTAATCTATATGCAATTTATTCACCTAATGCTTGAAAAAAATGCAGGTTTTTTCTTATTGCAATGGCAATAGTGGCTGGCTATTTGGTCTTGTCTCTACCTTTTTCTATAGTAGCCATCATACGCCCCCATGCAACTGGACCAAGGCTTTTTCTCATCATCCTAGACACTGTAAGCTCTCTATTTTCTAACTCTTGATCATTTCTTCGGTATAATAATGCGACATACTCCCTCGAGTCTCAAATATAAGCAAAAGTTTGGTTGTATTTGGTCCAAAAGTTGAATTAAATACATCTATTTTTGTTGACTCAACTTTTTTGTTTATATTTGAGACCGGAGAAAGTAGTAAGGATCTAATTAGTGCTCATCTGCACGCTAGTAATTAGTTATGGTTTTTCTTTTATGGTGCTTATAATTGCAGGTATTTCTTACTCTAGCCACTGCTAGTGCTGCTTCAGCTGCTTCCATAGTTTACTTGGCACACAATGGAAATCAAGACACAAACTGGCTAGCCATTTGCAACCAATTTGGAGATTTTTGTGCACAGACAAGTGGAGCAGTAGTTGCATCATTTATTACTGTGGTTGTTTTAATCTTGTTGGTTGTGATGTCTGCTTTGGCTATTGGGAAGCATTGAAAATTAAGATTGAATTACCTATGTTATTTTTATGTATATTTGAAGTCATGATGTGAAGAAGTGATTACTTGTAGTATCAATTTGGTTAGATGTTGCCGTGGAACATTTTGTACAATATTTGTGATTTATAAACGTTTGAAGCATTGTGTTTAATTTTGAAGTGCCTATTATCTACTTTTATCAACTTTTTAGCTCTAATTTGGATTGTTATGCAACGACACAAAAAGTTTCAATAATTTTTTAAAGTAGATGCAGAGGAAAAATGATTATTTTTAGATTATGCTTATTTTAACATTCAAATGAGAAGTTGACCGTTAATGAAATTAACGCAAAAAATAAGATACTGACTAAATGAAAACTAATTAGATTATTCAAATTATATGATAGAGAGAAACACTTAATTTGAAGATATTTATGATAAGCAAAAATGAGATAGTCACTTATTCACTTAGCTTTTTAAAACTTATTTTAAGCCAAATTGAGTTAACTAACACCAAGCAAATGCAAAACAACCACAAAAAGAAAAAGTAAATGCAAAGCAATGCACAATTGATTCAATTGGGTCACTAATAAGATGGATTCTTAGAACCCCTTATGAATGCTATTATTATTATTATTATTATTATTATTATTATTATTATTATTATTATTATCAAAGAATCAACACTCAATTGGGTTTCTTTCAAATCAATGAAAATTAAGTTTTTTAAAATCAATTTTTGAAACCCATAATTGAATCAATTCACAAAAACCAGAAATATAAAGAGACAAGGATTTATCGTGCTTCCTCTACACCGTCCTCCCTCGTGGAGTATATCCAACATGAGTTAAGTCACGTTCGCTACGTCCAACATTAGTTAAGTCACGTTGCGTACCCTTTTAAAGACCAGACAACAACTCATTTCCTCGTTTCACATCTAAAATCTCTAAAAACTCTCTGAAATCAACCAAATCCTTAATTTCTTCAAGTTCAAATCAAACAACACTCCAATAACAAGTTTTCATAATCAAACACCAGTAACATTTTATGTTTATATGTTAGATTTTTTCTCTTCAATTAGAAATTGTTTAGTTTAAAGGTTTGTTTAAATTTTGATATTTTTGGCAAGAAATGATACAATGTTTACACATAAATGATTTATGTTCTTAATTGTTTAGATGTTTGCATGTTTATGTTATAGTTTTGAGTTTTACGGTTTATGGGTAATTTGCACTCCAAGTGTTTGATAAAATACTTGAATGTGTTTTTCATTGATTGTTTAATTTCTTATAGTGTAGATCTAAAACAATGAACAATTTGTTCAACGCTCAAGTATGCTTCAACGGTGAAAACCCTCATTTGTTCAAGGTACGGTACGACGTCATGTTAAAAGATCTGAATGATCAACCGAATGAAATCAACCTCGGAGACACGTTAAAAAAGTATATTTTTGTACCAAAAAAATGTAAATTAAATTAAATAAAATGTAAAATTTTTCGTCATTTGCACAAAAGAAATGAGTTATTTGTCATTTGTGAATATTAAATGAATTAAATAAAATGTTATTTTTTTTTGCACAAAAATATTATATTTTTTGAAATAGTACGTCATTACTAGTATGAATTGAGTTAACAAAAAACCAGGAGACTTGACCAAAGAAAACCAAAAACCAGAAGTAGTATGGAAAATGAAAACGATTGGCGTCTCCTCATTTGCAAAAATTGAATGAATTAAATAAAATGGCAACTTTTTTCTATAAGTAGTAAATAGTAATTACTAGTACAAAAAACCAGGAGTATTAATGGTGACTGGATTTTTTTTTTTTGACTAGATAATTCAACGACTCATTGTGAATAAGAGCAGTATTGTGTCTATAAATTAAGAACCCTAACGTCTATTATCTATTATAATTAACCAAAGAAAAAAATGGCACCTTCAACATATTTATCATTCTTGCTCACCATTTCAATGATCTTTATTTCTCATGCCATTTCACCAACACCAGCACCAGCACCAGCACCAGCACCAGCACCAACACCAAGCCCTAAGTTGTACCAAAATGTATGTAAAGAACCTGGCCAAAAAGACTTCGAACAACGTTGTCTGAAACTAATAGAATCTTACCCTCAAATTACATTGATCGAAGATTATCTAACCTTTTCCAGGTCATTTTTAAAGATTGTGGCAATAGACAAGGCAATAAAATCCCAACAAGTAGTCAGAGAAATTACGGAAAAATATCCTTCTTCTGAACCCATCAGAGAGTGTTTTGATGATTACAGTACCATGGTTGTTGAGGTAAAAGGTGCATTGGGTGAGGATCCAGAAATGATAGGGTTGGCTGTCAAATATGCTAGTGATGCACTTGACATGTGCGAACGTAGATTAGCTAATGAAAAGATTGTTAATACTTCTTCGATTGCTACACTGAATCATGAGATGGAGTTGTGTACTGATATTGTAGTGATAGCTGCAGGCCATCTGTGAATCCAATAAATTTATGTTGAATGAATAAAACTGCAATTTTCATCTCACTTGTATTATTTATTTTGTTTTCAAATTTTTGGTATTGATTGAATCATGTTTTATTCCCTAGATTTAGAGCGTGTAGAATGGAATGGAACATTATAATTAAAATCTTACTTTTTTGCCCGTCTATTCCTCTCCAATATGCTCTTTCTCACCTTTTTTTTTTTTACAAACAAGAGTAGTGCAAAGCACACTACCCAATTTCATTCAATAAAAGGAAGAAGCATCAAACAAAGAAAAGCAGAAAAACAAACTAGCCTAGAAGCTAGTAAATCTAAAATTGGGCATTCCCAACATGTTTCTAACAACTTCACTTCTAATGACAGCAGGTGGATGGTTCCACCAAACAAACTCATTGCAATCTAAGCCTAGGCTAGCTAAGCTATCAGCACAGGAGTTTCCTTCCCTAAAGATATGAGATACCAAGAAATTCATACTTTTTATGAGCTCTAAGCAATTAATCCATCTGTTTCTTAGAGAACAAGGAATCATATGAGCAGCTTTGAAGGCCATTACCAGAAGCATAGAGTTAGTTCTAGCCATATGTTCATCCAATTATTTTGGTTTGCTATTTCAATTGCAAGCATGGCACCATAGATCTCTGCAACGAAAGCAGATTCGGTAACAAGCTTTTGAGCAAAGCAGCCCACAATAAACCCAAATGAGTTCCTAAAAATGCCACCACAAGCTGCTTTAAGAGGATTCTTCAAAACAGCCCCATCTGTGTTGACTTTAAGCCAGCTTGATAGGGGGGATGCCATATAACTTCTTTAATGATTGTAGCCTTTGGAGGGTGAATGTTGATTTTGAGAGCTTTAAGGAAAACAAACTCTGTCATATCAACCGCTGAAGTCTTAACAGTTTTGTTACCAGAGAGAGATGTGTTGGAGATTATAATGCTAATTGCTGATTTCCAGTTGATCTTCTTGTTTTGGAATCTATTTTGGTTTCTGACATACCAAATAGTGCTGAGAATATTGTTCAAGCAAGAGGTGATGGCAACCTTACATTGGGGAGGTCCACTTTCTATCACACAGCTTCCAAATGTCAGAAATATTGTTCAAGTGGAGAGGAATGCTGAGAATGGAGGCCAGCCAAGACCAGATATTAACTGCAAATCTACATTGAGAGAAAAGATGCAGAGTTGATTCAGTGTGATTTAGACAGTTGTTGCAGATGGAAAGAATGTTGCAGCCTTTTTCCATTAAGTTTTCATCAGTTGGCATCCTATCATGCATGATTCTCCAGGATACCAATGATTTAGAGGGAGGAATATCAACACTCCAGATTGATTTGGCCCAATGCAGCTTCTGACCAGAGGCAGTTTTATGAAGGAAAGCTTCCTTGAGGGATAAGTTTCCTGTATTGGTCCATTTCCAAACAAGTCTGTCATCAAGAGGGACTTTAGGAATGATGATGCTGTGAATTAATTGATATAGATGGGGGAAGGCTTGAGATTGGTTGCTTCATTTAGCTTGATCAGAGATCTCAAGCCCAGACCCCCTTCATCATATGGTTTGCAAAGCTTATGCCAGGCTACAGTGACCAATTTTCTTTTCTCAATATTGCCACTCCATATGAAATTCCTGGTCCATTTCTCAATTTCTTTCAAAAGAAAGACAGGCCAAGAGTACACAGCCATACTATGAGTAAGCATAGAATGAATGATTGATTTGATTAGCAAAGTTCTACCAGAGATTGATAATAAAGAAGCATGCCAAGAGTTAAGCTTTATTCTGATTTTGTCTCACCTTTCTTATGCTCGATGTATTAAAAAAAAAAAAATCCTTATTGTGTTGTCTTGTTTTCTTTATCTCCCATGTTTGACTTGTTCATTTCCAACAAGGTTTCGTCATGAATCCTGTTGTATTTGTGTTGCTATTTTATATTTTATATATTGCTCTATGTGTTTTTTTTTTTTACCTTCACATGTACTCTTTGATTAAAAAAAAAACTAGTAATTCTTACTTTTTTGTTATGTGATATTCCAAACATGTATTCTTTTATTTTTAGAGATAAAGATATTCCAAACATATATTGTTACCTTCATTTTTTATTTTCACGCTAGTATATAACAATTTCAAAAAAGAGGAAAAAGAATAGTAGACTTAATAGAGAGAAAAGATGAATAATAACATAATTCAACGTAGATAGTATGATGGGATTAAAGCGTATGTTTAGTTTGTAAAAAAGACACAAGCCATGTGAAAACATGTAACATGCTAACCTTGTGGAAGTACAAGCTAAATAGTTCTACATCAATAAGTAAAAACTATCAAGTCTCTTGGCAAAATGAAGAAGTGGAAATCCAATTTGGAAAGAAATTCTAGTGTCCAAGTACGGATACCGCATGTGAGGCTTGTTTGATGGGATTGTGGATGAGTAGTCGTGGTTTACATCGAGGTGGTGGAAGAATATTGTGGAAATGGAAGTTTTGAAGGGTACAAATTGATTTCATAGCAATGTGGAGAGTCCTTAATAGAGGCGTTTTCTATCAAGAAGAGTGGAGGTACCCCGAATTAAGGACGAAAGGGGAAACCACTATAAATCTAGATGTTCTTTTCTTCCCTATCTTTTTAGATTTTTGCGTTCATAATTGTATATGAATTGTATGTTTGAAACAATTTGATTTGATTGTGATTACTTTTATTAAACTTAATCTAATCTCAATTACTCGAATTGAGATTATTTCAAATTCAATTTTATCACAATCAAGGTTCAATTAAGTTTCAAACTATTGATTCATATACCTTGTGTTCATTAGTTTTATTGTGATTTATTGAAAATTGGTTTCGTATGAGATTGTTTAGTTTTGAAATTTGTATGCTGGAATATTGATATTTGATGTGCTAATAATATTCAATATTTGAACCTCTCAATTCAACTTTGAATCTTAGTTATTACTCGTTGTCTTAGAATTGTTACCATAGTCTTGCACAAATCCAATAAATCATAAGTTTTCAATTCACGCTTTCGCAAACTCTTTTGAAAATCAAAAAATGTTATTCACTCCCCTCTGGCGCACCTTCGTCATATAGACCAACACTTGTATTGTCTTCAAAAGCATTATAAGAACCATTGATCTTCATTCTTCAAATCCCTTGATCTTTCATGCGGTGTCTTGACTTGTCGAATTACATGATTTAGCAACAAATGACTCAAAACACCTATAGAGTTGTATAGTTAGAGATAAAAGTGAATTACATCTACTCAAAAGAAAACAATACAAAATGTTCCTCAAACCATGGACAAATCCTCTAAATGACCTCTTATTTATCTTTAAATGAAAAAAAACTAAAAATTTAGCCTAAAATATCATAAGATATTTTGTCATTACTTATGCTTTAGAAAAACAACGACCATGTGATTGCTTCCAACAACAACGCAATTACATCCAATCTTATAAACACTACATCGTAAGTTGATCCCATTTCTCTTTAGGATTAAAGATGCAAAATCCATGAATATGTTGATAATTTCGATCACAATTATAATGTATCTAAATCTATGGTGATAGATATTCCAGCAATTGTCATTGGAATATATACCACCATAGTGTTGAATACATTATTATTGTTATTGAAATTATGAACGTATTCAAAGGCTTTGCCGTCTTTAATCTTGAAGAGAAATGGATTTCGCTTTAAGATGTAATCTTTATTGCATTAGATGTGATTTCCTTGTTCTCGGAAATAATCACACGATTGTTGGTTCTTCTAGAGCATAAGTCTAATTAAGTGGGTTCTAATCCAGTTCAAAGAAATATTAATGCTAGTATATTAATTAGAATTTAATTTGCATGTATTGATAGTAAATATAATAGTTTCACACACACTTAAATAAAACTTTACTAGGTATATTATGCCATAATGTTATATCATAAAATATAATTATGGTACTATTTAAATAGTGAAATCTGATTGAACGTGAATCCTAATCCTCTCCTTCTGAAGTCTCTACATCATTCTCCTCAGCCATGTATACATACCATTAAATTAATCCAGTGAATGATATAGAAAATCAATAAATAAAGTAAAAGAAAAATATTAAAATATTAAAAAAAAAACACATCAGCAAAATCCACAATATTTACACAACATGTTACACAACGATTTTTGGAGCGAGAGTATAAACTAACAAAAAAATAATTTCTATTTTCTCTCTCTGATGGACACAAGTTGAATTATTCTGCCTGGAAGTCTTTGAGAATATTAGAAGACCTTATGTGGTTGTGTCGGAAGGAAATGTTTAGATCTATGTTGGCGACTAGATGGAGTGATTCGTTGTGTGTGCATAGCTTTTAAATCATATGATTTTCGTTGAATACGATTATAAACACATGCATGATTCTTATATTATTTTGGTATCATAATTGGGGAAACCGTTGTTACCACTGCCTGTCCAATAATTCGGATCCAGAACTATGATTCTTTAATTTGTGTTGCATAAATTAGTCTAAATTCTATTTTCAAATTAATGTTTTTTTTTTATGAATATTTTTCAAAATAGTTAAATCCTTAAGAATGTAGATTAAATTAGGCATACAATTATCTCAAAATAATAATCAACATCCAAATATAAAACATATGAATAAAAGCATAAACTAAATTTTAATTATAAAAGACAAAAGAGTGGTCAAGTAAATTTATTAGTTATCAACATTGTTATAATTTAATGTCAGAAGCAATGAAATGAGTCACGAACTTACTCTTGTAAACATGAGGTGTGACGTAGTCATGTCCTGAAGATTTATCTGTCTCATAAACACAAATTTCCGACGATACAACATGCTCTTCTCTAATATGAATCATACCCGAGGCAGTAGAAAAACAAAACGAAACGATTATGTAACAGTTTCATAAGAATCAAGGAAAAATTGGAATAAAGAAATATATTTTGTTCTGCTATGTGTTGGTAGTTTTTTTAGTAAAAAGGGCATGCCACTCATCTTTTTTTTAGGTGCGTGCAAAGTAAGTCTTATATCAAAACTTGTGAATCCGTTTGTTGTCCCTAATCATGATGAATAATAACGCGCAATACTAACTTGAGAGAGATTCTTCGGTGCAAACAAACGTAACATGACATTAATTGTGAATAACCAATAAAAAATGTATATATAAAGTAAAGAATAAAATAAATAAATAAATAAACACATATTCTCTCTCTCTCTAAAATTCAAGTATTTTCCTATATTAAAGCTATGATTGTAGTTTTTTTATCAATAAAAAAAGGTAAAGATCCTCTCCATTTGGTATAATAAATGGAGGATGCAATTTGGATAGAGATAGACACATAAAATAGATAGTGAGTCATACTATTAAGTGAGTCTCACCATCACTAATTACTTTTTAGTTTTTCGAATTTTTTTTGTATCTATATCTCTCCAAATTAATGAAATGGAGAAAATAATAAATGGAGAGGATCTTAACTCTAAAAAAAATAATGATTGGTTGTTTGTACTAAATGATAACATATAAATGTGTGATTGATGACAGATAAACATTTGACCAAGTAAAATAAATGCTCAAATATGTAACATACTCAAATTAAAAATTATAGCAACAACATGTTTATTACTATTACTCATACAAAATCAAGATTACATTACCAAACATTCAATTCATAACACTCATCATAAACATTATACTTGCATAAAAAAAGAGTTGTGATACATGGACACCCTCATGTGGCAATACACCTCTTACACCCATACAAAATCCTAACATGTGGCAAGGAAGAGGGAGAGGAGATGAAAGAGAAAGTGTGGTTGTGAGATGAATTTACCAAAATGTCTCTAGTGCATGACATGTACAATAGGATGTATGATCAAAGGGTGTTCATGTAACATTTTCCTAAAAAAATAACCTAATCCACTCATAAACATAAATACAAATTAACCAAATCATTCTAATTAGCCTTCTAACATGCAAAGAGACATATGCATCATCCGCTATACACATTACCTATTCAAATTCTAAGAACAACTAGAATATTCCAAGTAAATTTTTCAACCCTAGTCATGAATTTTTTTTCTCGAGTTACTACTAAGAACAAACTAGAAATTATAACAAATTCATATATTATTAAAAAAGGGAAATTTAATGATTCAAATATAGAAATATTTTATTGGAAAGTATGCATTGCATTTAATATTTAACTTTTTAATGAATTGAATGCACAAAATTTTAGAAAATATTTCTTCTTTTGGATTTCTTAACATGTGCCCTAAGGGCACAAGTTAACACTACCCTTAAAAAAAAGTTCTTACATGAGAGTACAAGGATTATAGTTAATTACATCAAGGGTTACTTTGAGGAAAAAATGACATCAACTTTTGTCTAATCTGAAACATGCCTTTTAAACATTAACACTCAACCAAATGTAATGAAATTTAAGCTCAAAAAAGAGAGTAATAATTTAAAATAGAGGTCTCTGAAATAAGTCATGATCCAAATACGACATATAAATCTATACAAGTTTGGTTTAACAACACTAAAAATTTCAACATTCATGTACTCCGATTCAACTCCTTTACTCTAACCATTCACACAATTAATCAAACATATAAAAATAAAAAATCTATAATCATTTTGTTTTCTTATAATAACTAAAATAAGACAACAACAAAAATAAAATAAAATGAATAAACCGTTATGGCTCAAACCTCTACAACAATGAATTTCTATTCTCCTTCTTTGTAGATCAAGGATGTAGCCCAATCCATCTTCCTTATCTTTCTTCTTAATTGGTTCACCCTCCTTCTCTCCCTCTCTGATCCTTCTTACACGTTTTCTTCCCTTTTCCCCCACTCTCTAATCTATTCTATCTTTTTATTTTTTTTTTATTTTTTTTTTAACAAGCTAAAATGAGATATATTAACAAAAGTTTTGTACCCCTAGCACAAGAAGTGCCAAAGGAAACAAAACTAAGTTACAACAAAGTTCCGATCAAAACAGAAACGGAAACAATAAGAGTACATCAACCAATCCCCAAACAACCAAAGGGACGCTGCCACCACATATGATAACCAAAAGGAAAGCATACATTTTTTGCTTTCAGCCATTTGAGAGATGTAATCTTAACCTTCTCAAGTAATTGCATTGTTGTTCTTGCGGTGTTAGCAAACAATCTTTGGTTTCTTTCATTCCAAAGAACCCA
>Ga0315913_1008296_pt1 | contig 12347 bp, 8 predicted proteins | sample MpolsnodulesMG_FD_207736 | JGI IMG/M metagenome (GOLD analysis project Ga0315913, IMG submission 207736) | Medicago polymorpha root nodule microbial communities from Los Angeles, California, United States - small nodules | ecosystem: Host-associated > Plants > Roots > Nodule | place: USA... | reverse complement strand
ACCTCTGATTGTATATCAAGTATTCAAAACCTTATTCAATTATTTGTAATTGTTAAGAGAAGTCTCTTTCAGTTGTGATTGAGCAAAGGAAGTCTCTTGGAGTTGTCCTTGAGCAAAGAAGTCTCTTTCAGTAGTGATTGAGCATAGAAGTCTCTTGGAGTTGTCCTTGAGCATTGAGAAGTCTCTTTCTTGTGTGATCTTGTAATTCGACATTACATTTTAGTGGAACTCTCCTTGGAAGTGCAAGGGGGACAGGACTACTTCCGGTTTGTGGAAGGAACCTGTATAATTGCTTGTGTTCTTTCTTTCTCTGTTCTCTTAATATTATCCGATGCACTAAGACTCTGAACTCAAGTCAAACTCTGAACTTCTTCAGACTCTGAATCTGGGAACAGTTTTTCAGGACGTAAGAAAGAAGTTTTTGAAAACACAATTCAACCCCCCCTTCTTGTGGTTTTTCTCACCTTCAAATAGCATAAAATTGCAAAGTATTTATGCCTACACATATGACTCCGGATAACGTTGATGATGCCAAAGTCATTGATCGGATCTGCACTTAATCGAAGCTAATATGTCTACCTAAATCAAATAATCATCGCATTAAGACAGGAAATCAAAAGCGCACCGCATAAAGACGTGAAATCAAAAGAACACCGCACAAAGACGGGAAATTAAAACAAACAGAGTTGTGAAAAGACAACAAAATCACAAAAACAAACGAAAGAAACCTGAAAATATGTGAAAAGCCCATATTCAATTAGAACAGAAGGAAAACAATTCAGAAGGGTGATTTGGGTCAAAATTGACTCTAAATCGCATATACACTTGACTTTTATTTTTAGTGAATTTGGTTTTAGAGAAAAATGTTTGTAGCATTTCGGTAGCGATCAATCAATTATATATGATGGTACATCGTGAAGATAACTAAAGATGTGTTTACATTCATTAAAGTATGAACTACCTTATTTTTATTTTTATTTTGACAAAAATAAATGATATCAATTCATTCAAGTTGATAGAGTATATAGTAATCTCTTCTTCTCCAACAAGCCGGCCCTAGTTTTCTCTCTCTAGGTTTTCTCTTACAGTTTCTTCATTGAGGGGTGGTTTTGGGTCAATTCTTGACCTGAAATCACCCATCTTCATCTTTTTCTCTCTATTTCGATCTAAATAAGTGATTTTCACATAGATCTAGGTTTTTTTCTTTGTGATTTCATCATCTAAGTGTGATGGTTTGTTGTTCGTCGTCTTGTGCGACGTTGTTTGATTTCCCGTCTTCATGATGTGTTCATTTGATTAATATTGAAAAATCGATTATTCAATCAAAGATTTGGGCGTCAACGTTGCAGACCCGGAGGCCACGGTTATTCCGGTCATTTTAATTTTATCATATATTTTTGTAGGCATTATGTCGTTATATGATATTAACTTGGATGTTGTGAGTTTGTTCGCAGATTCATCATTTACGTTTTTAGCGGTGTTGAATGATGTAATCTCCCAATTTGAATGAATGAATATCATTTTGGTTTTGTCAAAAAAAAATTGATAGAGCATATGAATACAATAAAATCCAAAGTCATTAAAAGCAAAAAGGATGAGTCTGCAAACAAACTCACATCATCCATTTAATAGCATAAAACGGCGAAGTATCTATGCATATAAATATGACTATATTCAAGTCTCTGAAATACTCATGTCTCCGGATCTACAACGTTGATGACGCCAAAGCAATTGATCGGATGTGCACTTAGTCAAAGTTAGTCTTTCTACCTAAATCAAATAATCACCGCACTAAGACTAGAAATCAAAACAAAGAGATGACCCATTTGTTATAGCTTTTTTTTTAAAAAAATAGATTTTTGTAGTGTAATATGTTTTTGTTATAATTTTTAAACAAAGAAATTTTTAAGGAAAGTATCAAATGAAAAATCGGTTTGAATACCTTATCTTCAAATGTCATTTTAAGTATTTCATCATTTTGTTATAAAAAAATTTGGATACTAAAATTTTGAAAAAAAAATCTCTAAAAAAAAAGGCTTAATAGGTCAATTGATCCCTTAATTAATTTCAAGTTTTCATTTTGGTCACATAAGTAATAAAATTCATGATTTGGTCCTTTAATTGTCTCCCCGTTGGTCAAAAAAATCTCAGCCGTTAAATTTAACCTCAAATGCCTATGATGGACCAACATTGTAGGTTGTCCACCATAAACCCTATTAATTTGTTTAGTTTAAACCATTCGATTTCTTTAACTTAATTGTTTGATTTTTTTTTAAAATGACAACCATAAGATAAAGCATGTCTCCAAGATCTAACAGTACACCATCAACACCTAACTTTTTCACCTTTCTTCATCTTCTTCCATCTTCCTCTTCTTCATCTTCATCAATCATATTCATACAAACAAACCCAGAAAAATAAATTAAAACAAAAAATCATTTTCAACGGCAACCACACACCCAATACACCACACATATCACTCAACCATCATTATCGAAACACAAAAAGAAGTGTTTGAAGGGAGCTGGAAAAGAAAGCACAGAAGCAATGATAATCAAAGAGAAAAAGGAAGAAAGGGGACACCCATATCACAAACTGTAACCATGTTCTTCAAACCTAAATCACAAACTCTTCACACTTATAACCCATGACTTCATCCCTAATCCCTAATGGAATTCAACCACCACAAACGGCGCTCGCCACTGCCGCCGTTTTGAACAGCCTTTGTGTTTGATGATTGATTCAACGTTTGGATTCAATCTAAGAAGGAGAAGCTTGGGTTGTTGTTATTGATTTGGATTTTGCAGATTATGAATTAACTATTTGAATTTGATGGAAATTGTTTTTGGGATTTTTCTGGTTTTTTATTCTTTTGGATTTCTTTGAATGTTGGAAGAGATGAAGATCCGGTTTTTTTTTTAAAAATAAAGTCGAGTTTTTAATATTTAATAATTTTCTGGATTTTTTTGGTTTTATGTTGATGAAGGTATGAATATGGTGGTGAAGATGATGAAGAGAATGAGGGGAAAAGATGAAGAAAGTTGATTTTTTTTTATTTTTTTTGGTGGTGGTGTACAATTAGATTAGTAGACCTGCATGATCTAAGCCTCACTTTTGCTCCAAAGCTCCAATCCAAGCTTTCTCTCTCTAGATCTTCTTCTAACCCTTTTTCTCCTCCTCTAACTCTTTCTCTCTACCTCTCTCAAAAGTTGTGAAAATGAACAATTGATTCTATGTGACCTAATTTCCTCAAAGACTAGAGTTTAAATAGGCTCCTAATTATTGGGCTCAACCTCTTAATGTACTCAAAACACTAATTAACCAATTCACAAAGTTTATACTCACTTAACGGTAAAAATAACGAATAGTTATCGGCTATTAACTAATTATCAAAACTCACTAGTAACTTAGTGAAAATAACTATCCCTACTCAAAACACTACTGAAATAATTTACACGGTGGAATTACTAATTTACCCTTGCTCACTAAATGACCAAAATACCCGTCTAACCCCGAATTCTAATAATCCCAACCAAAATACACACAGAGATAATTAATCATGTACAAGCACATATAAAAATTAATTAAAATAAATCTAACGAAAATCGGACTGTTACACCGTTAACTGATGAGGTGACAATGATTTTGAATGATTTGGATGTGTGACACGGCATAGGGGCCAAAATGAATGTAAACAGAAGGTCATTTATTAGTAACCAAAGTAATCTCCCATTCTCCCTCCAAAGCAAAACTCAAATGAAAACCCACCTTCATCCCTCTTCACCTTCCGCTGGAAAACCCAAGCAACCACCGTGTACACTGTGAGTTCTCCATTGTTCAACTTCGTCGTCACGCTTCCATATTTGTCGCATCGTCACATCAACAATTTCATTTGTCATTTGAAACCCCAAGGTCAGTGACATTCGAAGTCCATTTTTTTTACTTGTTTTGATCATGCAAAATATTAGCTTTTCATCTTTGTTATGCCATTAAATTCTGCACTTTTAATCTTAGCTTTTCATCTGCATATTAAATTCTGCACTTTTTGCAATTTAAATTCTACACCTTAAATTCTGGATTTTCTGGAACCATGGAATTATGGCTCTATTTTTGTCAAATCCATTGAAAATTTATATCAATGAGAATTTAAGTTTAGTCAAATTCATTGAATAAATTATGTCAAAGTTTAGTTAAGAATTTAAGTTTAGTACAATGAGAATTTGTTTGGTCTGGTCTTATCTCAAGGCTTTGAGTCATATGCCTCCTTTGATTCTTGCTGGTAATATGATAAATTTTAAGCTTAAATTCCCAAATTGTAAGCTTGAATTGCAGGTCAAGGACAAGTAAAAAGCTAACATTGGGGAGTTTGCATGATCAAAACAAGTAAAAGAATGGACTTTGAATGTCACTGACCGCAAAGTTTCAAATGACGAACGAAACTGTTGATGTGACAGTGGGACAAATATGGAAGTGCGACGACGAGGTTGAATGGTGGAGAAGTAGCGGCGTACACGGTGGTTGCTTGGGTTTTCCAGCGGAAGGTGAAGAGAGATGAAGGTGAGTTTTTGTTTGGGTTTTGCTTTGGATGGATAATGGGAGATTACTTTGGTTACTAATAAAGTGACCTTTTGGTTACTTTCATTTTGGTCCCTATGCCACATCACACATCCAAGTCATTCAAAGCAATTGTCACCTCAACGGTTAGCAGAAGTTTTTAACGTTAATGACTAAACTGATAACATAGGTACACATCTAAAGACTACTTTGTATTTTATCATAAGTCAAAAACCATTGTGATAACGAGGTGCAAAGTTGGAGACCAAAATAACAATTTTCATTTTTAACTTTTAAACTACTACGCTGAAGTTAAACTCAGTCTAAACAAAATTCACATTGCAAACATGATATAGAAATAAGGACCAGGGAAGTAATTTACATTTTGAAAACACGGGTAACACTTGGGTGACATTATGGTTGGTGACATTGTGACATTGACCAACCACAATGTCACAAGTGTATTTCTTCTTTCTCTTTCATAATATTTTTTGTTTCTTTGTACATGTGTGACATTGTAGTTGGCCAATGTCACCAATGTCACCCACCACAATGTCACCCAAGTATTTTTCTGAAAACACATGTTAGCTAATTGGGCACCGTCCAAATTTTTTGAGGCTCGAATATTTCAGGTTCAAACTACTCCAACATATATATTCCCGGAAGAAGTTACATTTCCTACGCACAAAATTAATTTGAATGAATGCAATTTACTAGTAGATAGGATATATTCCCTCCTGCGTCAAGTTACAAACTCATGTATCCCTTATAAATAGTCATCGCCGGTCAATATTATCAAGCACCACATTATGCATCACACTCATACCAAAGTTTGGTTGTTTGAGCCTAATGGAGTTGAAATCCAAACCACCGTGACTGATGATGAGAAAGTGATTGACGATCATATATCGTCTTTCTTACGCCCTACTAACAATCACGGAACGAAGGTAATTGGGTTTGATACCGAGTGGCGTCCAATTATCTAGAACGATCACGATGAAACCAATTCCCAAACCAAACCCGCAATTTTTCAACTTTGTGACGGATATTCGTGTCTTATTATTGACCTACATTCTCAGTTTGAGGTTCCCCTCTCACTTAATTTTCTTCGTCAACCAAATTATACCTTTGTTGGTTGTGGCATTAAGGATAATTTTGTTAACTTGGAGAAGCATCATGGGATTGGATGTAGAAATGCAGTTGAACTTGGAACCCTAGCTGCCACTCTCATGAATGCGCCTCATTTAAGTTTTTGTGGCGTTGATGAACTTGCATTTGTGGTCGATAGACTTGATCTTCGTAAGTATAGGCCTTTAAGCATGAATTTTAATTGGGGTGATTATCCCCTTAAGGAAGAACTTGCTAAACTTGCTACTGTTAATGTTTACTCTTATCATAAGATTGGGAGTAAATTGCTTGGAAGGTATATACCTTAATTGCATGCACCTGTGCCTCAAATTGGTTTGTTTTAGGAGTTTTGTTGATTATTGAAAGATTTATGGAATGGTCGTCTCTAATTAGTATATCGAATTATTATATTTTTTAAGGATAAAATGTTTTTTGTTTCTTTTTCTAGCTTTACCTAACAGTTTTTGTTTGTTTTATTGTCTTAAAATTCTACCTATCAATGGCTGGCATGATTCATTTGCCAATCTTTGTGCATGGTGTTAAAGTGTAATTCCAACAGGAAAAATATTTAGATAGTCACAACTTAAATAAAAATCATTTAGACACATTCTCATAAAATATATAAAATTTAATTATCTAATAAATATATTATTTAATTTTTCTTTTATACTTTTTTCATATATGTCATATATTCGAGTATGTCATATATTATTTAATATTTTTTTATTAAAAACAATGTTTTAAATATTGGTTTAAATAAACTCAATAAGAATACTGAATCACTAATCCAATTGAATCGAATGTATGATTGGATCAATTAAAATTATTGACACAGTTTCTATAAAAGTTTTAAGTTGGTATAAAACGTTGCTCATATTATCCTCGTGAGCTTAACTCAGTTGATATTGACAATGCATAAAATATGCAAGGTCCGGGGTGCGAACCCCGGTCACCACAAAAAAAAAAAACGTTGCTCATATTGCAATAAATTAGTCCTTTCTTCACTTGGCCATTTAGAGATATAGGTTGAGAACATAGGTGTTAGAATTTAACTTATTTACAAAATCTATACGGTTATTGTGGAAACTAACTTTTAAAATCTTACTTATGTTACCTTATAGGTTGAGTAGGTTGATAGATGGATTTGGTCTTTACAAACTTCTAACTGTTACACTTTTAGTTCTGCTTACCTTACAGGTTAAGCGATGCATTTTAAAAGTATCAATTTTTGCGTGGCGTCTGTTCCTAAATCGGATCCCAAAACTGGAGACAAGTTGTTCCAAAGGCGCGTGTTACTGGTTTTGGAACAGAGTTGTGTTGCAAATTGCGGTCTAAATGAAGACAAAGATCATTTATTTCTAAATTGCGGTTTTTTTTGGAGGTATCTGGCAGCACATTGTGGGTTGGTTTGGCTTCTTAAAAGCTTTTCATGGCTCTTATTAAAATCATTATCATCAGTTTGGAGGGCTTCGTGGCTTTTCAAAAAAGTCAATTGAATCCATGAACATTATTTGGATGTAAGTTGTCTGGGCAATCTGGAAAGAGCGTAATAACAAAGTTTTTCAAAGGAAAGTAGATCAGCTCCAAGCGATTTGTGAAAGAGTGAAGCTTTAGTCCTTTTTGTGGTTGAAATCTAAAAATGCTACTTTCGACTTTGATTATCAATTGTGGCGGCAAAGTCCTTTATCTTGCTTAATGTCAGTTTTTTTAGCTTGTTTTTGCTGTTTCTTCTTTACTATTTTCTCTTCAGTTTGCCTTTGAGGCGCTTGTACAACGTGTATGAACATTGATTTTGCCTAGGCATTTTGACATTCCTTGTGCAAAAGTATCTAGTTGTGTTTTTTAACATATCATATAACCTAAAATCAATATAAGGGAACAAACATACAGTGAAAACAAAAAACTATGTTGATATTGAATTTGACTAAATTGGATGTCTGGGTCTCCTAAATCTTGTAACAATATTTGGCACCTATGATTTTTATATTTTTTCACAATTGCACAAGAATCATTTAATATACTCCACAAAGTTTTATGTTTTAAGTCATCGTTCCAACAAATGCTTTTGTACCCAAAAAAACAATTATCGTTCCAACTGATCAATTTATAGTAAATTTTCGAAGCACATTATTGACGACTCATATGCACCCTTTCAAACGTACTCCGTTCGGTCCTATTTATAAGAGAAAATTGATTTTTAAATTCATTGAGTAATCGATGTATTTTGTCTAGAATATAGACCAAATACATCATTAATGCAATGAATCAAAAAAATCAAATGTTTCTAATAAATATGACCGGAAGGAATAGTATTCTTTTTGAATTTGTTTTTATAATTAGGTTAAATATATTTTTGGTCCCTATAAATATACAATTTTTTTGTTTTAGTCCCTTTAAAATTTTCCTTCAACTTTTAGTCCCTATAAAATTTTCAATCACTACTTTTGGTCCCTATTTTTAAGTAAGTTTTTGTATTTTTTAATAAAATTGTGCAGAAATTTATAGAATATTGTAAAAATTACTCCAAAAAAAAAGTAGATTTTTTAACAAAACATGAATTAAATATAAATTTTTTACCGCCAAACATATAAAAATTCATATTTAATTCATGTTTTGATAAAAAATTCTAATTTTTTTTGGGAGAGATCCTTATACCTTATGTAGGTCTTGACGATCGCTAGGAATTCGTTGAAAGTCCTTGGGCGATCGAGGGGGATGACTTCACGTATGTGCCTTCGCGGAGACCCTTTGTAACGAGGTACTTTTTCATTGTCTCATCAGCACCTCGTACTTGCACAACTTCTTTGTTGAACCTCTCGATGTAGTCTCGGAGAGGCTTGCTCTTTTCTTGTACTATGGCTTCGAGGGACGCCACCGTTTTAGGTTGGTTCCTCGAAGCGGTAAAATGGGTAGTGAACTCGTAACAGAGGTCGCTCTACGAATCGATGAAGTTTCTCCTTAAGTTCTTGAACCCTGTTACAGCTCTTCGCCTCAGTTTAGTGACGAAGAGTTTGCATTATATGGTGCCTCACACCGATCTGTAGGTGAGAACAACTTCAATGTTCTCTATGTGCTCGTCAGGATCCGTTGTCCTGATGTCGACATAATCGCTAATAAAATGACATTGGTGCCTGATGTCGACATAATCGGCGATATGATAGGTTCTGAGGTATGACCACCTTCCCTGTTCATTCAATTCTCATGGAAGGAACTTTTGAGATTGCCCTATCCAACCATGCATTCCCATTACGGACATTTCATAAGAACTGACCATTGACGATCATACCTGGATCTTGGCGGGCATGTCTTTACAAACAGCCTAGTCGACCCAAACAACATAATCGCCGATGTGATAGGTTCTGAGGTACTTTCAGGTCATCTGTCTCAACTCACTTACAATAGGACTTATGTGGCATACCCTTGTGAACACGTGTTGTTCCGTGTGAGCATGCAAAGTAAAGTCTCAATATCATAAACGAGCACATTACTCGCACCTTCCACCTCGAGTTCAAAACGATACCTCCTCATGGTCAATACAAACGGTCCCCTCGCTTAAGTTAAGTCATCACTCTTAGCCAATAGCAACGACTTGGGGGGCTTATGTTCTGGACCGGTCAAAGACCTTAGGCCCGATTGCTTAGGCCCAATAACAAACACAGCCAAATATTTGGGAAATTACTCGTAACACACCCCCTCTTAGCAGGGGGTGCACTTAGCAAACGGGACTTGTTCAAATGAACAGTAACGGTCACCATCATAACTCCCGCGAATCTCTCCCCGGCGGTTACACTTCCTACGAATTCGTAACCGTCGGGCACACGTGTGATTTACAACGGCTCTGCAGCCACCCACCTTTATATAAAGGGGACTTTCTGCAGTCCCCAAGGTTAGAATCTTCTTCCACTCTTAACCCCCGCATTCTGATCTCTTGACTGACTTGAGTGTCAGAGTGTTTGCAGGTACACATCCCCCATTCATTCCAGTACAAAGGAGCTTTCCTCCACCACAAAAACCACCGCATTAAAGAACGCCGACAGTCACCTTATGATCAGGTACTATCACATTGTTTAAGGAGCTGCATATAACAATGCATTGTGTCTGCCAATGGAGCTACGCTCAAAGGGACCGATGACAAATTCTTACACAAGGCCGAAGAAAGGTTTTCATACAATAATGCTATATCATAAGAATCATCGGACAATAATCAAAACACACAAAAATTGCAGTATCAAATGAAAATTATTCAAAATTCAAAATTAATAAAATAAAAATAAAATAAGTAAAGTGAATTATCTCGTTGAAAATAACAACAATTCCCAACAATAGAGTCAAAATTTTGATGACTAAATTTGCCAAATGCACCAAATCGTTTTCAAGTAATAAAGTAGTAAGTAAAATCGTTTACATTAGGGGGAGTTTGCAAGTTTGATTTCATTGTACAAAACAATTAAGTTTAATTGGACAAAAGTAAATGTTTTTTATTACAAAACTTAGTGGTGGTTGGGATTCTTCGAATCCCCCCTGTTTTCTTCTTTGATTAAAGATAAGTAATTATGAGTTATAAAATAAGGGTTTTATTTAAGTAATGAGTTCGTGAGATTGTTACTTCTCTCCAATTGTCAAGTTGCACTTGTTGATCACAATAAGGTTATGTGCACTTTACAGGTATAGGGTCGTCAATCCTATATCGTTCGTATGCCTATGTAAGGTTGTTAGAGTGAGGTCTTACTCTCTTAGAGGTAATTGAAACATAAAAGAATTGGTATTCATAAATTGTCATCTAAAGACTCCAACTTCGTATATTAATCTTAGAATTACTTCACATACCCTTTCTTACCTTAGTAGTTCTACAAACAGATAGCTTTATGTCCTACCACTTACCAAGGGGTAAGAATAAAGTTTATAACATAATGATCGAAAAAAGTAACCAGGGGAGTCCTTAGGATCACCATTCGCTCCCGTTGTTTCTATGTTCAATTAAAAGTCACTAAGTATGTCACACTCCCTAGGATTCCCAAAGGCATTAAGACTTTGACATATACAAATTACATAAATCTCAAAACATAATTGAATAAAAGACTTGAATTGAATTGACCCAACAAACAAATAGAGATTCATCTTAGAGCCTACCCAACTAGATTTTAATAACTCACGGTAACCTAAGACAAATTACAAAAGAAACAAAATAACGCTGGAGATAAAGATTGAGACTCCTCCCTTGATGCTCATCGTGCATGCCTTCCTCTTGAACCACTTTGTTCTGAATGAGAATTTTTGAATGAAAGGAGTTGTATTTATAGGCTGAGTTCCAAGTGGGTTTAGGCTGAAAAACTAGGCTTTTTCCTAAAACCCGCAGTGAAAAATAGCAAAAAGCTATATTTTCTCCGAGGTGCATGTTCCTCGCGCGTGGGCTCGAAAAAAATGTTTTTTCAACACTATTCTGCACACCCAGGATGGGCAGTGCTTTGCTCTAGTGCGTTTTTGCTTTTTTCTTCGTCTTTTTGAAGTGATTTCTTACCTCAGTCTTGGGACTTGAGATAAAATTTTCATATCTTGTAATGCCTTTAGAAGCCTCTTGAATTTTCATTCATTGTCTTCCCAATTCTTCATGAAGTATTTAGTTTTGTCGAATTACATGATTTTTTAGTGAAATAAATCAAAAACACCTAAGAGTTGCTTGGTTTAGGAAAAACTAGAATTACATGACTCAATATGAAACATTAAAAAATGTCCCATAAACAATTGTTCTAAAACTCTTCTAATTTGGGTAAAATCATAATTAAAATGACCATAAAAATGTGCTAGGAAATAACATTATATGACCTCTCATCAGACGTCGATGGCCTTGGAGCAGGATGCCCCACCGTAGAAGAGATCGCATTGTTAACGATCGTTGGAGAATCTACTGTGGCATTTCTTTCTAGAACCTTCCGGGTGATAATTGGTTGAGAGTGATCCTAGAGAGTTTAGATCATCGAACAAACCTCTGTCACGGAGGAGGATTTGCTACAGGTGTTCTTGCGTTGAGTTTCAGTCATAATTTCTTGTTTGGAATTGTGATTGCGAAGACCGTTCGGTGGAAGAACGTGTGACCGAAAATGGTTATAGTGGCGAAATGCCTAACTAAAAAGTGTTAAGGTTGTGAGATCGTTGGAATCGATGAACTCAATAAACTTTCCCCTACTTCTATACACAAATTATTTGTCCAGTGAAGATCAAAGAAATGTCGTGGAGGTTCTTCATGAATTGTAGTTGCTCTCGCAGTAGTTCACGGTGCAGGCACGTTGACACTCAAACATTCAAGTCAGTATGTGAAAGAGGCGGATTGTGTACGAAAATGGGATGAATGAAAGTGTAACTTGATTGTGACGTTGAGTAATGCTTATATAGCCAAAGAGGTCGATAGTTGCCTCTGTATTCACGACGTGGATCCTAAAAGCCGTTCAAGATGATTATGACGGTCAAGATTTTATCCTTACATGCTAGTTTGCGGAAGGGTGCATAAGGCTTCACGTGCACTTTCAAGGTTCTTCTTTCTGAGGATTGCTTTTTAGGCCCCCTCAATATCTCTTTAGGCCCCCTAAAGATTCAAAAATGCCCTTAATAACACATCCGGTACATATAATCCGGTAGTTCATTTTAATTTTCCAGATTTTGTACCTCCG
>Ga0315913_1008293_pt1 | contig 12350 bp, 10 predicted proteins | sample MpolsnodulesMG_FD_207736 | JGI IMG/M metagenome (GOLD analysis project Ga0315913, IMG submission 207736) | Medicago polymorpha root nodule microbial communities from Los Angeles, California, United States - small nodules | ecosystem: Host-associated > Plants > Roots > Nodule | place: USA... | reverse complement strand
GTGTCTTTTGAACTGCTTTCTAACAATCAGTTACATAAGAACAATGAGCATTGGTCTTGCAGTGATAAATATTCATAAATAGAAGCGAATAAAATAGCAATGAAGTGTGTAGGTCAGTCAATACTACATGAAAATAACAACCTTTTGAGAGTAGGTAGATTGGAGCAGAAACCATGGAGATAAATCCTTATTTCCTTCCTCTGGTTTAAAGAACTGTCCAACTGCCATGGATGCCGCTGGTGGTGGTCTTCCTGAAACAGACTGAGCACTAAGTTGTCACTCTAGATGTACAAATAAGGATTCAACGTTCAACTAGAAATACAACATAGGAAATTCGTCATTTTTATTAAAGGATTTTTAATGTATTATATTATTTCTTAGAAATTAAAGTAATTTGGAGAAAAAGTAGTGTTATATATTTTGGTCCCTATATGATTGACAAATTTGATTTTGATGCCCACAAAAAGTAAATTTGTTTATAGTCCCTAAAATACAATTATTGCGTGCTTCTGAATGGGACTACAAATGCGCTATAATTGTAAATATAGGGAAACAAATAAACTTTTAGTACAATACTCAAATTTGTCAATTTTATCAACAACAAACCTAAATTCTGAAAACCACTAAGATGGTAAATAATTATGCATCTCTTGATATTTAAAGGAGATCAATTTCAATATTGTACCGGACGAGGTGCAACTGAGATTGTTAAATATCTGAACCCATGCATATCTTCAGGTCCTAACCAGAATACAGCAGATGGAGGAGGTTGCTCGGTTTGACTGCCAGGTTCAGGCTGTAAGAGTATTGTATATTCAAATTTATGAGTAAGCATATCAAAATAATTAAACTTCCACAGATTATCAGAAATAAAGATTATGACCTCGGTAGTTATAATTGCAATGTACTAAAACACTAATTCCAACAATAAATAATTCAAAAAGGCATAAAATACCTGCCGTGGTGCTGGGCCTGAGGGAATACGCATCATTTTAGATGTTACTTCCATAACCCTATCATTGAGAGGTAAACTTGAAGCAGATTTCCCCTTTTCAGGCCACAAATGAAGTCTGATTCCCGAACATGGCTCAAGATTGGTCACTAACACAAAATGACTTTTTCCATTTGAACCCTGCATATCCAGATTAAAAGAATGAAAAACTGCACCTACGAATAATTGTCTATGATGTAAAATAGAAATTTAAACATTCGAAAAATCAGGAATTCTTGGAGCTAAGAAAATGATTAGAATAGAAATTGATTGAAGTCAGTCATGCTCATGCTTAAACAAAAACATTATACCTTCGGGACACAAATATCTTTCTTCTTCTACTTCAAATTTAGCAATGCTCAATAAAATTAACATTAGATTTATTTGAAGTTCAACGACTAATATAAAGATAGACTATGCAGGACGTGGAGTGCCTACTGAGATGTTATTTTGATTAAATATCTCCGTTGACGAATAGAACTTGCCAAAACAATCAATTACAGTAATTTTTCTATAGTTGTTACTGAGCGATAGTGCTCTACTTACTAATGACAGGAAACAAAAAAGAATAGTACAGATAAATTTTATGAATCAGGTCTCTACAGTCTACATAAATTCCCACATATAACTGCTGACAAGCCAACAGACTCCTCCGTGAGCTCACACACCCTGCTTCTGACCAGATGGGACAGTCATTCGTTCCTCTTTGTTCAACTTAGAATCCTCTATTAAACCAGTCGACACCAAGCTCATGGTTGTACTATTTGCCCGGCCTATGCTAAGTTTTCTGTTTCTAAAACCCTATTTTTCTACCAATTTGGACATAAATGACAGCATGGACTCTCTTAGTAAGCCCTGTGGTACTTGTTCTATAGTCATGACTGGTAAGAGCTTTTGCTCTCAATCCTTTAAAGCACCTAGTAAACATGGATGCAAGATAGTTGGTGCCACTGACCATATGACTTTTCATTCTACAACCCTTCACTCTTTTTTACAATTGAAGAATGTGGTCCATGTCCCTAAACTCACAAATAACTTGAACTCTAGTCGTAACTTTGCTAAAGAACAAAATGTAGAAGTAATACTTTTCTCGTCTTTTAGGATCTGGCCACCAGAAGGAATGGACAAATTTTTAAATTGTGGTTGCGGTTAGGACTGGACAAAAACCCGAGGTCTGTCCGAAACCAAATTATCCGTTGAACAAATGAGTGTCTCGGGAGGTTCAAATCGGGTAAGCGGGTAAACGGTTCCCTTAATTCAGTTAACAACGGATAATAATGGTCGGAAACAGGCTTGAATTTTGCACCCATTGAAATCCGAAACCCGACCATGGCTCTAACAGGTCCTGTATTTAAATGCTATTAGCAGTCTAGTACACATATTGGACAAGAAAGAAGTGATGATGGCAAGTTACTTTTTCTCCTCTATTTTTATGATACCAAAGCCATATACTCACATCTCACTCACACACGTCTCATCTCTCTTAGTTTTGTACTGGTGGCACTATTTTTTTTTAGAATAATACCCCATAATTATAATTATGTATTGTAGTATTATTTTTGTTGAGAAACTCTACAATTAGAGTATTTTATTTATTATTACTTCACTCATAGATAGTTGTTCTCATCTCTCTTCTGTTTTTTCAATATTTTGTTCTACTCTCTCTTCCTTCCAACATTTGAAGACCAACTTTCTTTGTTATTATCTAAATAAAAAGCCACAGGTTACCATGTTTGCTCATCAATGGCAATATTCAACTGTTACTTGTCTCAACAAACAAAGTATTTATTCCATGAAATCTTCCTCTTCCACCCATTCTCCGTTTTTTCTTTCCCAATCGTACACAAAAGACGAGCAACACAATGGTCAGCTTCTTCTTTCTTATTGTTTATGGTAAACCGAGTGAACCCAACCGATCCAAACCGTTACCCGACAGAACCGTTATTCGACCAAACCGAGTATCTAAACGGATGGGAATGGGATGAAAAATACCAACCGCGGTTTCGATCGGATTGACGTTTTTGGTCCGTCACCGACTGAAACCGACCATTTGTCAACCCCTGGTTGCAGTTATGAAGTGTTCCTTGATATTACAGAAAATATCTGATAAATGCGGCTTTGATTGCACTCGTACCCTCACCTCAGACTTAAAATCCCTTACACCATACCTATACCTAGTAACAATACTGTACCCATGTCTATACAATATTATTAGGAGTCCAGTATATGTATAAACATCAGATAGTATATTGTATTTTGTAGCACATCATTTCACACACCTCATTCAAATATTATATTCGATTATTGAAAGTTTGTTTGCTCTTTTTCTCCTTCTCTACAAAAATTCCTATCATTTCGATAGCGGTTTTCCGCTTTATATATTGAATACATTAGATATTGTACTGTTAAAAAAACAAATAGACTAAACAAATACCAATTTTTGTATGTCCAACCATCGCCTTCGACCATCCATTGCTAATACAGTAACCTCATTTATCTGAATGTATAGGTCTCTGTCAAGGCCCCCATCATTCCAATGAATATTGTGAGGACAGATAACTGACCTGTGCTTTTGAGGTCCTGCAGCAATTACATGATTTAAATGTATAAATTTTCACAATGTGGTAGGTTGTGATCAAATTATTGAGATATGCCAAAGATTAAAATCAAAAAGAAATTTAAAGAAACATACAGTCAAAAGCACCAAGTAACAAAAGTAATCATTTTTGTATGGAATAAAATATTTCAAAAGAGTGGTTCATTGCACCTTTAGCTATGACAATCACAAATGGTAAACATACACAAGAGACTGAAAGTTATACCGCTATAAACCAAACTGATCTGTTACAGAAGAAAGTACATGGAAATAACAGAACGCTGCCTTCAGTCCAGTACCCACAGATAAAGCATAATTTAACTTATATATTATGAGCATATGCTTCAACAGCCCTATGCAATATAATCTACCAGAATAATTATGAGATGATTAGAGAAAGATAGTCATTGAAATTTCAAACCAAGTTAAATACAAGAATTCAAGACTAGATTGGAAGTAATTAATCATAGGATACATGATAACAAAATTAGGAACATCAGAATATAATACCAGAGTCATCTTTTGTATTCTGGTCAGGAATGTTGATAGACTGTTTAGAAGAGGGTAATTGCATCATCCGGTTGAAATCATGTGATATTCCACTACGCAGCATTCTTGCAAAAACTTCAAGCCTCTTCCGAGAACCAGAAAGAGCTTGTCCAGTTCTGGCATCTGTCAAACTAAGAAGTGTATGTGATACCTACATAAGAATGTAAATGATAAAGAGCACATGAGAGGGAGAACCAAACTTTAGTATTTGACAAATGAAAAATCTCACTTACTTGGACAACCAGTTGATTACACCACATTATAGCCTGATGTTCCATTGACAACCACACATTTTTCATGGCTGTACTGCTGATCATGAAGCCATGTGTCGGCGGCACAATATTATCAAGTGATGTTAACTTTGACCTTACCTAAAGAAAAAAAGAACTGTAAACAACCATGCCAATGTTCATTTTTAGCAGTCATGTAAACTTTGAAATTATGTTAAACTGTGAAGTCCTGGACAGAAAAATGGAAATATGATTTTGTGAAACTGCATACAACTTGAGCATAGTGTGATGCCAGAATATTTTGATATAGTATTTCAAAACACACGTGGATGAAATAGTATTTTAATAATTACAAAATTCAAGTTACTATGTGATTTCGTTTCATTCCCCTCAGATTAGAGAGGAAGAAAAATAGTGGTAAATAATGGAATGGGATGGATGGTATTAGATACCATTCTATTCCATCCTTTTTTAAAATTTCCAAATAATGGAACACTCATCAAAATAAACGAATGCTTACTTTTGGTATAGTTATTATCCTAAGTCGTGATATGTTGTTTTTTTTTTTTGTATAATTGGTCAAATAAAAATAGAAATTTCTTTTTACAAATTTTGTTTTATTATTTATTAATACCTGTAGAGAGGAAGATAGTACAAAATTAATAATACCTGGTAATCATTATATGCACCAGAAATAGATACAACAACAACGTCAGAGAGTACTGGACTAGACACATATCGTCCTGTGTTAGTGGTTTTTGCCCTGTATCCTTCTCTCCATTCTGAATTTACACGTGCAAAGTAATGACCCAAGGAAGGCTGCATCGCCACAGGAGGTGATCTGAATAAAATACATGTATCTCGTCAAACATTTAAGCAGACAATAAAAATACAATAAGAATAAGGGAAAACAGAAGAGGGGGGAACACTATACTGATGTGGGGATGAAAGTGTAAGAATAGTTTGAACTGCTGATTTCCTAAGATGGGGATGGACAACAGCAGCTCTAGCAACAAAACCACCCATAGAGTGACCAACCAATATCACACTTTTGGGCAAGCTCCCAGAATTTGCAGCACCTTCTCTTGTTCGAGCATCGTAAGACACTTTATATTGATCCAAAATCTGCAGAAGAAGTTTCATCTTAAGTATTGAACGAAGTGATGAATTCAGGAATCACTGCCTCAAGCAATGTAAAATCAAGATAGTCAGATAAGTAAAAACTTCAGAGATAGCACCACATGAGGAAAGAAAGTAGTGCATGGCACAAGCCTAATAAGGCCTACGGTAAACAACTTGAAAGCAGAGAAGAATGTTGTTCAGCGCAACAACGTAGTCATCCAGTTATTTCTTACCACACATGATGATAGAAAACTGAAATCAATATAAAAAGTATGCCTGTACCAAGACATTGAATGACTAGAGGAAAATTTTAAGAGTGACCATTTAACCAAAATCAGTCTAACATGGCACATAATTCATTGGAGTTTAAGTCCACTGGTACACAATAACAAGAAACGGAGCTTCAGTTCTTGGAGTTTGTTCACTCCATTAACGAGAACAGACTGACAGCACATTGATGACAAGCACAATTTAAAACAAATCATCCATCTACAAACTATAAGAAAACAATTTCAATTCTAAATATTACAAGCAGGTCATATTTATCCAATATTCATTTGTTTCCTTGGGATATAACCTACATACAATCTCTAAAGGAAAAAAAGTGAGATACCTTGTGTATAGCATATACAACATATTCAGCGTGTTCTTCCAGAATTGCACCATCCATTGCAGAATGCTCACCTTCAAGATCAACGGCAAACCAATCTAGCCTGCTAGTATACTGGTTAGGTAACTGGAAACCGGATAAACTTATATCTGCATCTCCTTCTTCGGGTACTAGGGAAGCTTCTTGGTAAAATGAATACTCAAGGGGACCATTTTGATATGCCCTATCAGATTCTGCTGCCAAAGACCGCACCTATTATGTGTTCATAGAAATATAAAATTTTGGGCAAAAATAGTACCAAGAATGTTATAATAATAAAAAAAAAAATTATAGAATAACCTGAACAAACAATCATTATAAAATTTAAAACAATCATATTTCTCCACTTTTAGGAAGAAAAAAAATTAATTTTTCTTCTTATCCTGGTTTTTCAATTATTCTAATAAAAAAGGATGGCGAATTCTACTACCACGAGAAACTTAAAAATATCCGGATTTAAAACCATTTAAAAATAAATATGACCCTATATTCGATCAAATACCTTGGCCCAGCATGTGAGCAATTCCAAGGCTATGAAAATAGCTAGTTAGATATGCATATTTTTGTCTACATGTTAATCACACTACCTAATAAATAAAGCACTCAAGAATCAATCTCCTAAAACTAAACCAAATTCTTCCATAGGAATTAGAATGAATAATGAATAAATACCACAAATTCCTAAATAATCTTTAGATCATTAATTTAAATGAATGGTTTTAAATCGTGGTCTGCAACACCAATGTATTTGGGGTCTTGGCAGCGATCGCATCGCGGCTGCAATTGTGACCACAAAAGCAACCACATTTATCACAATTTTCAGCAATTCCAAGCACCGCAACATAACCGCAGCCACAATTTAAAACCTTGTCAAAATGATCCAGGTAATAATCATAAGTTCCCAATTTTAGCTGTTTGTTACTACCTACCAAATAACACAATATTTCCTAAACATGTCAAAATAGTTTGACCACTAACCATAAAACAAAACCAACTAACTACATCTAAATTCATAAAAGAAGAAAGAGGACCTTGCCTGTTTGTAGCTGCCGCCATTTCCCGGAATGAAAAGAACAGGCACACCACTAAGCTTTTTAACATGCTCCCTATAATCAATCTTTTTCCAACCTTCGTGATACAAATACAATCCATACTTCACCGGTGTAACACTTTCCATAGACGTAATAGGAATGTAGGTCGGATACATGTAGGTCATAACACATCCATTTGAAACCGGCTTCAATAAACCATACAAAGCAGCGAGGCAAATCCCTACCACCACAATAATCAAAACTCCAATCCTAATTTTTCCTCTAAACGTCGGCATTTTGAAACAATGTTTCACTTCGAAATCACTACGCTATTTGAAATCAAATTCACAGCTTCTACTCCAAAATCTCGAAATCACTGAACTCACACTAGCTCAAAATCTAAAAACAAAAGTTCCTCTAATGAAATCAGAACTTCAAATTCAACAAATACGAAAAAATATGTAATTTGACTAATCAACAAACTCATTCAACACCACCACAACTAGATCGCGATCCACGAATTCACAGTTGAATTTAATTCTAGTATCAACTCAAGATTCATACACTCATGGATCAAACAGATTCTGCAAGAAAATTCATATCAAATTTTCACAGTTAAACACAAGATCTAAATTTCAGCGCAAAAATCAAACTAAAAGAATAAATGGAAAAATCAACGAAAACTGAAAGTGAAAACTACTAATTCAAGAAATCAAAGACAAAAACGGCAACAGAAATAACAAGAGATCTCAGAGTGTGCTGTTCTCAAGTTCTCAGGTTCGAACTCTCCTGACACGGACAGTTACTTTCTTGATTGTCGTGTTGGATCAGTCCATACAGAGCTTTACTCTGAGACTCGGACTCAGATTAGTCGGTATTTGGATCGGATACGAAGTTTCTAAAAAAAAGAATAGATAGATCTGAAACAAATCGAAGTAGAGAGAGATATATTACCGAATGGTGAAGATGAGGAGAATGAAAGAATTGGCGTTAGAGTAGCGAGGACGGAGGGTGCAACTGAAAGTTGTTATTTATATATATGAATGGAAGTTGGAAAAGGAGTCATGTGAGAGTGACAGAGTCAATATTATAGGAGTTGATGAATCAAGCTACTATTATTATTTTTGTTATAATAACTGATTTGGGTTCTGTTTTTTTTTAATTTATTTTGGTAATAACTGATTATTTGGGTTATATTTATTTTTGATAAATATTTATTGTGATTTGGGATCGATATGGTTTCCTTAATATATGTAATACCGTGTAAGGTAAAGGCATTAATATGCGACGCAAATATATTAATTAATGCGTTACCGTGACATTTTACCCAAGTTTATTCTTTTTTTTCCTTAACTAGAGATTGCCCAATTCACTTTTTTTTATATTAATTAATGTTAGATTTGCCCAAATCTATTTTTTCGATTTTGCTTTTTACAGATGCTAAAAACATCCAAATGGATCATTAAAAAAACATCCAAAATGGTAGTAAATTGAAAAAAATGTGTCTCTTGTGGAGCTACATGTACAAATGCTTTTGGAATCACTTCAACTCTACACGTCTACACAAAAATCATTATAAAGAATGAAAAAAAACTTAGGTATGGTTTTTAACTAAATTTATCATTATTTTTTTAAATCCATAATTTTTTTTAAAGTTTGATTTATCCAAAAATATATATTTGTACATAAGTTTTGTCCTATTATAAAATGCAAAAGTATGAGAATTATCAAATGTGAGATGGTGAGATCACCACCCATATATCTTTTTTATTCTAATCGTGGGACCCTCTTGTCGCAAAAGAAAGAGTTTTTGTATGGGTGATGGTTTCATATCTATACAATGGAGGTCTTTAGCATGATGGGAAATTCTTTTTCTCACCCACTCTAAATGACACAGTATTACTAATATAGACTCTAACGTGTTAAGGACCTCAATTGTGTATATCTAAAATCATCATGGTTTGACGATAATCAATAAACTTTTCATTTTTATACCATTAATTATCTTTTTCATATAATATCATTAATCATTTACTTAATTACATTTTTCGCCCTCGTATTTTATCAATCTCACGAAATTGGTTCTCTCTTTTTAAAACCAAACAAAGTTGCCACTATATTACCATTTTTTTGCACTTTTGGTGTAACCCTAATTTTGGCCTCCAAAAACACTGATGTGGCCAATTTTTTAATGATGTGTCCAAAATAGCTCTTATGTGGCAATTCCAACATGGAAAATTACACTAACATGTCATTAAATTAAGTTTTTAAAATTTGAAAAAACATTTTAACATTTCAGAAATTATAAATAAAAGAAATAAAAACTGAAATTATATCTATCTATTTATCTATATATCTATCTATCTATCTATCTATCTATCTATTATTATTATTATTATTGGAGAATAGTGTGCAACCCCTATAGCCAATCTTAATTGGTTAAACTGTCTATTCTGCCCTCCATATTTGTTTGATGGGGTAAATCTACAAGTGCACGGTTTACCGATGTAATAATAAAAGAGTATCGTTCCGATAGGGAGTTATGAATTTTAATCAACTTTCTATGAATGATTAGAAGAGAGTTTTAAGTTGTAAACTTGAGCTTTTATTGTTTGAAAGAAAATATAATAATAAAAAGCGTCTTGAGATTATTAGTTCGTCATAATGACAAATCCTTCACAAACCAAACCCTAAATCTAAAACTTTACGTTGGCCTATTTTCTAAAGACAAGTTTCTCTTTAGCCTATTACATCTCCTTTTGGTTTCAGTGAGTGTGTTTCTCTAGCAACCACACCTATTCTCATGGTTGATTGCTATTGAAATCTTTGAAACACGGAACTTTATTGTCTCAAGGTTTGCTAGACTATTCTCATGTTTCGCAATCCTTGTCTAATTTCACTTGTTCCAATATCAAAACTTCATCTTTCAATACTTCGCTTGATATTGGTGATTACGAATTAACAAGTATTAACCATCGACTTTCGTTTTATTGATTTGATACTTGTTAATTCATTATAAAAACGGTGAAATAGATTAGAAAATAGATTTACATAAAATTAGCGTTCGAGGCTTAGTTTGATAGGGATTAGGTCATTAGAATCATCCAACAATCCCAAGACAAGAAGAGTCTACTCACACATGTTCATTGTAGACATAGAAGAGAAGAAGAAGAAGAAGAAAACATGAAAGAAAATAAATAAATAAATAAATAAAAAGAAGAACTTTTATGCAAAGAAACAATTGTCACTTATTAATTTTCAAGCACAAAAGATGATTGAATATGTTTGCTAGCTGCTCTATTTATAGTCTACAACTACTTAAGCCCCAAGAAATACATCAATAGAGCGTTCCACAAGAAACTACGGGCTTTAGGTCAGAAATAAACTAAACAGGCAGCTTGTCAGAGAAGCAAAAGCAGCAAAAGGCAGTCTGAAATGGTGGCACGGCCGTGTGGCTGGAGGCACGGGCCGTGCCAACCTCTCTGGTTGGTAGTCTTCCTATTTTTGTACCAAATCTTCGTATTTTCAACTGACACACTGAACCGTGCCAAGATGTTGGAACATTGTATCCAAAATAATACATAAGTATTTGTTTTACCAACAATGAGGCCAATACTCAAATACCCAACACCATCTAACATCAATCCTTGCGGAATGCATTCTTCACCAAAGACTCAACATGACTATGAATGCACGGACTTTCAAGTAAAGACTCTATAATGCACAAATCATAACTCTATATTATACAATTTACACCATCATATAATATCTTCACCAAACTCACCATTGCATTATCAAGCATTTACATCCATACAATCAACAAGTCATAATCACCAAAAGAGTCATCATCAACAATTATCACCACGGGGAAACAACATCGTTTCACAAAGCACAATTCGCATAATAGACGAACAATCAACCACATCATGATAACTAACATATTAAAATCTGGCTCCTATGTATTGACAAAATTCACTAAACTTATGGGATAAATTCTACTACTAAACTACCACATTCAAAAGCGAATAAAATAAATAAAAGAAAATCTTACCCCTCCATTCCAAATCTTTGCTGCAATATGTTGGCCAAAACTTGGCAACAAAGACGTGTTCGAAGGTCCTCCATCGTATCCCTCTTGAACAACTCCCACGGAAGGAGACTGTGAACCAGAGGCTGACTATGATGATGGTATCTCGATATCAATCTGAGACTGGGAACTAGAGCCATTCGGTTCCTCTCTCCGACCACGCCCACGTGTCCTTGGCGGAGCGTTTAGAATTTGCTCTTTACCACGTCGTGTCGTACGAACATCTTCATTATCCATATCTACAACAACGAAAAAACAAATTTTAATCCTTCAAGCATTTTGTGCTTAAATATGGTTCCAAAGTTTATTGCATTAATTTAAACACATTCTTAACCTGCGATTGTACCTTTTGTCTAATGTTATAGAAAAATAGTTCAATTCCATAATCCAATATGAATATGTGGTCTTTGTCATTACGTTAGCATGCATTTACTAGACTCAACTACATTATATTTTTGCCCCACTTAAACGCTGAACAGTACTATTATACTAATAAGCAATTATCAAAAAGAAGCAAAAAGTAATACTTAAAAACTAACATAGTTTAACACCTGATTATACACATCAACAATACTCTCAAAATTAGTACATATTCAATACTAGCAAAATTAGGCCTAAATAATAATCCATAAATAAAAGCATAAATAAAAAAAGAATGACCGCTACTTGAAATTAAGTTAAGGAACCATATTTCTTTAAGCATATACCGATATCTGTATATTGAGATATAATTAAATGTCTATATGAATCCACTTCACACTGCCAAGGAAAAAAACTAAATCTTTATACAAAAAACACATTTAAAATTAGTCTCACAAGGCGACAAGAGGCGGTGTAAGAAGAAAAACAAAGATGCCGCATATAGGCGTAACATCCACCCAACTCACACAAATCAACTGTAACCAAAACAAATTACAGTGAAAATATTTTTAGCATTACATTCGTATCCTAAAAAAACACACCAAAAATTTAATAGTGTTTTTTTCATCCACACAAGAAATAAACAAATTTAACAGTGTAAATCAGAAGAAATAAGCCAAAGAAATTTAAAAATAAAGAAACTGACCTAGCTGAAATGCAAGCAGAGACGGCTGA
>Ga0315913_1008292_pt1 | contig 12354 bp, 11 predicted proteins | sample MpolsnodulesMG_FD_207736 | JGI IMG/M metagenome (GOLD analysis project Ga0315913, IMG submission 207736) | Medicago polymorpha root nodule microbial communities from Los Angeles, California, United States - small nodules | ecosystem: Host-associated > Plants > Roots > Nodule | place: USA... | reverse complement strand
CTTCCTAAAGTACTGGTCCTTGCACCAACTAGGGAGTTAGCAAAGCAAGTAGAGAAGGAGATAAAAGAATCTGCACCTTATTTAAACACAGTTTGTGTTTATGGTGGTGTTTCTTATGATATTCAGAGGAATGCACTTTCACGCGGTGTTGATGTTGTGGTTGGAACACCTGGGAGACTAATTGACCTCATAAATGGGAGAACTCTTAAACTTAGTGAAATTCAGTATTTGGTACTTGATGAAGCTGATCAAATGCTTGCTGTTGGGTTTGAGGAGAATGTGGAAGAAATTTTAGAAACCATCCCATCTCAGCGCCAGATTATGCTTTTCTCTGCAACCATGCCGGGTTGGGTCAAGAAGTTGTCAAGAAAACATTTGAACAATCCATTGACTATTGATTTGGTAAAATTGTTGTTACTTTTTAACTTCTCTGCCGAATTACATGTCTCATTTATTTGATTTTTACAATTTGATTTCCCAATATGTGTTGATTATAGAGTTAAAGAGGTGTAGCCTACCCCCCAATGATTCGAGTCTTGTTGACGTAAAAAGTCACGTAAATGGCAGGAATTTGCTTAAGATTTTTTGTGTCGAATGCATGTCATACCATAATCTATGGCTTTATGGCTTTTCTATTGACTTATTACTAAGCAATGTTTGTGTGGGTAAAATGCCCAATAATTTTGTGGTCTTTGTGACCCTATTTCATGAATAATCTAGTTTACAGCAGCGGTGCATAATCACATTTTCATCTTTTTGGAAGCATCATGCCATCACATGATATGCATGTATAATCAATTGGAGAGAAATGAAGGGAAAGAATTCATAGATTTGGACTATAACTGAATAGATTTTGCATATTCTTCTAATTATTTATGTCAAACAGCTGGATTTATGCTTATTGATCTTTACGTTATTGTAATTATGGTTTGTTTTAATCGCCACAAAATGGTATTGATGGACTTTCACTTTTCTTTTTAACAAGGTCGGTGACAGAGAAGAAAAGCTTGCTGAAGGGATCAAACTTTATGCTGTATCAGCCACTGCATCATCAAAGCGGAGAATTCTTTATGGTCTTATAAGTGTAAGTTTGTTGTTATTTTCAGTCTTAGCTTGTTGTTTGGTAACATCTACAGTTTGCTTCTCTGAGGTTTTGTTAAGTAGTTATGGTGAGTAAAGCCTGCTCACTGTTTAAAATGATAATACAATAAAATCGTCTTGTTCAGAAGCAGGTTACCAACTGTTTAAACGAACTCCATGGTTTGGCATTCATGCATATTGATCAAGTTTGTATAATCATTCTGATGTAAAGATGTAGTTCATGTTGAATACCCCGACACAAACTTATGGCTGTCTATTCTCTAAGACTTATTTTCTGTTGCAAGTTTCATATCTATTAGTTGCATGTTTCCAAATGCCTTAAAGTTACCCCTGAATACAAGAAAGGCAGTTCAATAATTTTGCGGTATGTTATCATGTTTTTTAGGCCTACGCAAACGGTGGGAAGACCATTGTTTTCACACGGACAAAAAGGGATGCGGATGAAATATCATTGTCACTAACAGATAGCATAGCTTCTAAACCACTACACGGTGATATCTCTCAGTATCAGAGAGAGAAAACATTGAATGGTTTTCGGCAAGGAAGATTCACAGTGCTTGTTGCTACCGACGTTGCTTCTCGTGGACTAGATATTCCCAATGTTGATTTGGTAAGTTCAAAGTGACGTTTTTTGGTCCATGTCCAAACATCTTATCTTCAGTCTCGGTTCTATAAAAATCATCTCAAATTCTATCAGCTTTTAAATTTTTATCATGCATTTTAATATATATAATGCCAACTAAGGCTTTGATAAAACCTTTCATGTTGATTACTGTTATTTGGTATTTAGGCTTTTAAGTTTAAGATTTTGGTTTTAAAATTTGGTGTCTACAAATTTGGGTCGTGAGATATTACTATCTATAGGTTAGATTAACAAAGCATGTTTATTTTGGGTAAGGATTTCTCAATTTTTAATTTGGTTTGCCTGTTGTATGTAAATTTTGGATTGTCTGTTTGATATAAGGATATTCAATGTTTCTACTACATCTGACCTTATTACTCAATCTCTGTCACTGTATGTTATTTAATCTGATTTGGCAATTATAATTTTATGCTATAAAATGTGTTTGTTTAAACAATGCATTGGTTAATTCTTTTATAGCAATTTCAATTTTGTTTACCATCAGATGAGTTTAAGGTTTCTATTTATTTTTTATTTTTTTAAAAAGATGTTTTTATGCTTTGGTATAATAGTTAATTGCTTTCTCTTCTCAATATATTGAAAACCTTGTTGCCATTCCAATGTTTTTTATTTTTTTTTTATTTCAGATTATACATTATGAACTTCCCGATGGTCCCGAGACTTTTGTTCATCGCTCTGGTCGTACTGGACGTGCAGGAAAAGAGGGTACAGCTGTTGTAATGTACACCACTTCCCAGAAAAGAACTATTATATCCTTTGAGCGCGAAGTAGGCTGCACGTTTGAATTTATTAGTCCACCACCTATGCAAGATTTACCCGAATCATCTACCAGGCAAGTTGTTCCTACACTTGATAGAGATAGAAGTAATTATAGAGGATCTAGGGATCAAAGTGGTTTTAGAACCGGTGGGGATGAATGGCGAACTGGAGGTGGACGATCAAGTGGGTATTCGTCATCAAACAGATCTCCGTCTTCAGGTTCTAGGGATCAGAGAGGTTTTAAAACCGGTGGGGATGACTGGCTAACTGGAGGTGGACGATCAAGTGGGTATTCGTCATCAAACAGATCTTCATCGTCATCAGGTTCTAGGGAGAGAGGTTTTCAAACCGGTGGTGATGACTGGTTAATTGGAGGTAGACGATCAAGCGGGTATTCATCATCAAACAGATCTTCATCACCAAACAGGAGGTAACAGGACATAAGCTATGTTTTACTCTTGTTTGATAATTTCTTTTAAGATTCGTTTGCTTTATAGGTGTACGTATAACTCATGGCATCTGAATGTGCATTGCAGAGGTAGTTATGGAGGGAGCTGTTTTAGTTGTGGACAACCAGGGCATCGGGCGTCAGATTGTCCCAATTAACGGGACTTCTCTTAGTTGGAACACATTCAATTTTGGCGTCACCTTGTTCAAGAATTCAGCTACATCCAGTGATGGCCTAAGTGGTTCAAGAAATTGAAAGGTGCTTCCCAAAAGAACTACAAATTAAAGCTACTTTACAACATCCTTCTTATTTAGTAATCTCCATAGAGGTTCCCGCATTTGATATCAGACTTTTTTCTTTCTGTTTCCGTGATGTAAAATTGATTTAGTGTTTGTGTTGGGGCAATGATATTCAGCAAGAGAATGTTAATTGTATACTGCTGATTTGCCTGCTCAGCCGTCTTTCAGAAAAAGACAGGAATAACTTTTGTAGAAAGAATATGTTTCCAATCACTCCATAGAAATATTAGCTATCATATAAGTATGTCCTGTATAATTTTCTTTCAAACAAGCTTGCCCGTAGTACGAAAATGATCTCTAAGTTGTGGTTTTTGGTCGTTGTAATACCTGCTCACTATGCACATGAACCATGTGTTTGTTTCAAAGTATGCAAATATATTTATGAAAGTGAGTTTGTGAATGTAACACTCTTATATTTAAGATCAGCATAATAGATTCTTCTGTTTTTTTTTTCCTTCGTGCTGCTGTGAATTCCCGAAAGAATGAAAGCCTTTATAAATCTAACAAATTATACATCTCTCTATTACCTTATTTTCACGGCACTTATTCGTATTAAGACTAAATTAATTTAAAAGTATACTTGAAACTATCATGTATTTATTTATTCAACATAGTTGTAGGTATCACAGTGAGGCCCTTCCTAATTCCTATTGTGTATTTGAACCAAAGCTACAAATTGCAGTTTCTCACACACATTTCAAAAGCTAAAGCAAAAAAAAAAAATGCAAGATACGCATATAACTTTTCATGAAACTAAGAACATAAACAAGATACGCATATTTCATGAAACCAGTCACACTACAGAGAATCACTTGGTATTATTTGCTAAAGAGAATGTTTATGACAGTTCTAAAAACAGGGCCTCTTTTGTTGCTAAGAACCTCCTTAACAGCCTTCTCATCAGGGACAAACCCCTTACCCTTCATTTCCTCGAGCAGCTTCTCCGCCTCATCGATCTTCTCCTCCCTAACCAATCCCTCAAACACTGAAGCATAAGTCTCAGCATTAGGCCCCATCCCTTTCTCCATCATCTCCAACAAATACTTCTTCGCATCCTTCAAAAACTTAGCATCAATAGCAAGTCCCTTAATAAGAACAGTGTAGGTATAAGCATTCGGCCAAACCCCAGAAGCAAGCATACGCATGTAAGCTTTATGAGCTTCCTTTGGTTGACCAGCATTTGCATAAGCTTCGATGATAGCGGTGTTGGCCACCACGTCGGGCATTTGGTTTTTGTCTTTGATTTGACTGAAAAGTTCCAGTGCTTCATGGGTTAAACCTTGTTGAGACAAAGCGTCGAACATCTTGACTGCGTGGTTGAATAGCCCGTCACCAATTCGCATTTTGTGGAAGATTTGTTGCAAGTTTTTTGGGTCTTTTGGTTCTTCTATTGCTGGTTTTTTGCTGAATGGGTCGTAAGGGGGTGGTAGGTTCTTGTTGGTTTCAGTGGGTTTTGTTGTTGTGAGGGTGTTTTCGTCGTCAGAATCGGAGTCAGAGAGAGAGAAGTTGATTTTGGTGTCGATGGTTTTGTTGGTGGATGTGAAATGGCGTGGAATGGGTGAAGTGAAAGTGTTGGATTTGAAGGTGGAAAATAAAGCGCGAGATATTGGTGATGTAACTGTGCGTCTTGCTGCATACAAAGCCATTGATACTATTCTCTATGTCAAGCAACGCAGTGCAGTAGCAAGAAGGGGAAAGCGTGCTTTCTTTCTTTCTCCGTTACAAATCCTTCTGGAAAATTCCAAGGGTGGCGTCTGGTTAGCTTACATTCACCCGAGCCTAGGCGTAAACATTTAGAACCAAGATATCCAAGTCATATATTATATTGTAATTGTAGTGTTGAAATTGACTGCGGTTAAATTTGAGTAATAACCATTAAATGAGACGATACAAGTCTCTTCTAGCTTAACAACGTTAAAATTTTTAGAGAGAGTTAACCGTTCATTTTGGTCTCATAAAACTCAGAAGATTGATCTCCGCAGTTACACATTTGATATACATTAAAAAAAAAAAACAAGAGTCTCTACTACAAAGAGGAATACCCCATGTAGAAAGACGACGAAAACCACCAAAAATGAAAATCAAAAGAAAAATTCGATTCATTCGCTGTCAACCAACATCATGAATGAAGCTTAATAATATCAAGAAGTTGCTTATGAGTCGACATTGTGTTGTTAAATTCTCGAGCTATGTTCTTTTCAAATTGCCCAAAGACATGCCAACCAAACAACTTAAAAGCATGCATGAATGTTCTTTTTTGAAAGCATGTTTTTTTGTGTGAGTTGAATATCATCTTGACACAATTGAAAAGACTAATCACTCGAATTAGATAAGACCACAATATTGACCCGAGACCTATGAGTGTGCTTATTATCAATGTCTCATGTTCGATTTTCCCCAATGTTAATTTAAGTGGACTAATTTAATTTCTTAAAAAAAGAAGAAGATAAGACCGCAATAAAAGACAAAACTCCTTTATTATTTGTTATTTTTTATCAGTACTTTCATCTTAAATGTGTTTTGTTTGGTTCATGTAGCTATCCTAATGGATATTACATATCTTTAAATATGAAGCTGGATAATAATTTGTCAATCGCAATCAACGTTAATACTTTTTTTTGAAAAAAAAAATCAGCGGTGTTATAGATACTAATATTTAACATTGGAGTTTAACAATATGGAAAAAAGTAGGAAGTAAACTGTAAAAATCTAAACATTCATTATCCATTCGACTCAAAAAAATTCATTATCCAAAGCGCATTTAAAATTGGCTTTTATTACTGAAAAAAAAAGAAGAAAAGGGTATTCAAATTTGGCATTGTGCTCTGGATCAGAAATGGAATAATAGAAGGAATAAAGAATTATGCGGAGTATATTATCGTAATTTCGCTTTGTGTTTGAAGGGTCCAATAGTAGAATTAATAATAAGAAAAGAATTCAAAAAATAATGTGAATTATAGTATTCCAAAGGGTCCAATAAGAATGGAAATTTTCGACAACGAATAGAATGAATAAAAAATAAAAATAAAAATAAAAATAAAAATCACATTTCAAAAGAGGACAAAAAAATTGGAAGGTAATCTGAACAGAATCGTTCGAAGAAGTGTAAAAGAAGAAGAACAAATAAGCAAACTTGTAAGAAGATAACAGAGCTGAACAACAATAACAATAACAAACTATTTCGAGTTCTTTAACCGTGAAACTCATCGGAATCATAATCGGAATCGGAAACGGAATCGAAGATGTCGATTCCGAAAGAACCAGAAGAAGTAATGAAGCTACGAGGAGGATCCGTTCTCGGAAAGAAAACAATTCTTAAGAGCGACCATTTCCCTGGTTGCCAGAACAAACGATTGCGTCCGAATATTGAAGGAGCTCCCAATTATCGTCAGGTTCATCTTCATCACACAGATTTTATCACTTTTTTTTTTTTGTTAATTGCTTTCGTTTTGGTGATTTTCGCGTTTGTTGATTATTAGGCTGAGAAGTTGCATGTTCACGGTGTTGCGATTCCTACAATTGATGGAATCAGAAATGTTCTTAAGCACATTGGTGCTGAAATTGAAGGCGAGAAGAGAGCTCATGTTCTTTGGATTAGTCTTCGTGAAGAACCGGTATATTAATTCAATTTGAATTTGAAATTCTCTTATGCATTATGTGCTTAATGTTTTGATAACATATTCATTTCCATGTAATTTTGTGGTTTTCAGCTTTAATTCTTAGGTTTTAAATACTATATGTTATGTAAATGACTTGAAATTGAAATTGTTACTCTAATTAGCATATAAATATATAACGCTATGTAAATGAATTGAAATTCTCTCTGTAATTAGCAATTAAATATGTGTGCTATGTAAATGAATTGAAATTTTCTGTGTAATTAGTAATGTATTTGTAGCCAAGTGTCTTATTGAAATTATGTCGTTGGATTTGCCACAGAGAGAATATCAAAATTGATTTTAACTCCTGTTAAATGCGGAATTTGTCGTATTGACATACTCTGTTGCTTGCGAATATAAATTGACTTTGACTCCGAACTTTGGTTTGATTTGAAGTGATAACATGCTATTGCATTAGGTTGAAAAACTTGTTATAACTTTTGTATTAATTTTTTAACTGCAAACTTAATTTTCAAACTAAAATAATTGAATGCAAACTTAATTTCAACCAAATCAATTCTATAAAATCGAGCTCATTCAAAATCACTTTGGTCAAACTCTCTTCCAAAAATGCATGTGTTTTTATTCTAGCTCTGAATATGATGATTGATGCTCCAGTAAAATTCCTCACTGCATCTCTTCTAAATTTTCACTCTCTTGAAATCAGGTTGTGTACATTAATGGGCGCCCCTTTGTTTTGCGTGATGTGGAGAGACCATTCTCTAACCTTGAGTATACGGTATGTTATTGTTGAATTCTTGTCGCTTTAATTTGGTACATTCTTTCCTGTTTAAGCCCTGAGATTTTGAGGAGATAAGTTTTGGTTCCAGGGTGGCTGTCAACAGTCAACCTAATATGACCTTTGAATCCTTGATACTGTTGGATTAATGCATTTAGGTTGAACTGAGCTTGTTAATATTTCAACTGAAATTTGTTTGAGTTTTAATTATTTTGCATTTTGTACATAATAATCAGGGAATTAATAGGGAAAGAGTTGAACAAATGGAAGCTCGTTTGAAAGAAGATATTCTGAATGAAGCTGCAAGGTATATTCGTGGTTCCCTTCAGTATTTATCCCTAACCTATATTGCATGAAAAAAATCTTATTTTCAAAATGGCATGGCAGATATGGAAATAAGATTCTTGTGACTGATGAGCTGCCAGACGGTCAGATGGTGGACCAATGGGAATCAGTGTCATGTAATTCTGTGAAGACACCACTAGAGGTATGGGTGAAACTTGTCTGTAGTGGGTGTGTAAGGCTATTCAGCCAGTTTTCTGAACAAAATGCAGCAAAGTTGTTTTCTTGGCTGTAGGTGTACCAGGAATTGCAAGTGGAAGGATATCTTGTTGATTATGAACGTGTTCCAGTAACCGATGAAAAATCCCCCAAGGAACAGGATTTTGATATTTTGGTAAGTTGTTAGTTTTAAATATTACTTTGATTAAAAGCTTCTGAATGAGATATCTTTGCTAGATAAACATGCTTGATCCTGATTTCATTCTATTTGTTATTCTTTACCATTTTTAGTGTTACTATCTTAATTAATATTCTCTGGATTCTATCAAGTGGTCAAGTGATTCATTATGCCAGTGTCACTCTTTATTTTCTTGTCAGTGATCTTCTGATGAATATTGCATAAATATTAGAATGTATTTTAGATTTTATTTGGTACATCACAGCAGTTATCATTCATAGAAAATTCATTAAGTTTCCTGAAACTATTGACTTTACATCTTAGATACCCTTCATGTTCATTTTAGGTTCATAAAATTTCACAAGCTGATGTAAATACAGAGATAATTTTTAATTGTCAAATGGGGCGTGGACGAACTACAACCGGAATGGTCATTGCGACTTTGATTTATCTGAATCGAATTGGAGCTTCTGGTGCGTATTTAATTTGAATTTTTTCTATATAGACTTCCTTTACTCCATTTGTTCATTTTATATTATACATGTCATTGTTCGTTCTTCAGCATTTGATGTTAAGTTTATCAGTCCCTCTTTAATGATTCAAAAAATCAAAATAATTAAGATGCACTTTACTACACCAATGCGATAGATATGACCTAGCATTCCAGTATTTGGTAAAAATAAATGTCAATAGCTTTTTCAGTTTGTGTAGGCAGTGTAGCAATTTTAATTTTATTTGTGAAGGAGACATTAGCCAGTTCGTCTGTCCTCTATGTATATGGTATGTCTACCTGGGTTGTGATTTTATTAGTCTTTTAGTAGAAAGGTCAGCTGATTATTTCTCTAGCTTCTTTTAGAAATGTACATATATGGAAATACAGCCTTTTAGGTCTTCTCTAAAGGGTGTAATTCTTTTTCATATTACCTCTAGGTTACAGGGTCCGTGTCTAGCAAATGAACAAGTCTAACATATAACCAGAGAGCACTTACCTATTATGAAAGTGAGAAAAAACCCAACACACCCATTGGAATAATAAGTTAGGACTATTTGTTTACCCGTGCGTACACAATAAGTTCCAAAAAAGTGGGATTACTAGGGTATTTACTGAATTACCACTGTTTAATTAGTATGATCCTTGAGCTTATGCTGATGATACTGAACTTTTTTAATAATTTCAATATATTTATTTACTCCATCATTCAGTTTAGACTATAGGGTTACCAGTTCAATATATTTTCTCTGTTGTCCTTCGACATGGGTTTGGTCTTTGTCACCCCATGTTTCAATATATGTTTTTTTTCCTTCAATGTATTGCTGACTTAGTGATTTGTAAAAAAAAAAAAAATAGGGATTCCAAGAAGCAACTCAGTTGGTACAGTTTCTCAATGTCTGACTAATGTCCCAGACCATATGCCTAACTCTGAGGAGGCAATTCGAAGGGGAGAATATACAGTCATAAGAAGCTTGATTCGTGTGTTAGAGGTATTAATATAAACTTTGATATTTCTTTTAGATGGTACAAAATATGTTTTATTTGTCCTAATCAGTTCACTTTTTTCCAGGGTGGTGTTGACGGGAAAAGACAAGTTGACAAAGTCATAGACAAGTGTGCATCAATGCAGGTATCTGTTTCAATCCCTTCAAGGAAGCACTTTTAAAGAGGGACAGCTTCGGTACCCTGAGTGAGGATTAGCCTCACACCTTAAGGGTGTTGGGATACCTCGCAAGAACAAAAAAAGAAGAAAGAAAACTCCTTGGTTGTTTAGACTTCCTTTTAGATGTTGCAAATTTCTTTTCATTGTATGTGGAAGTTTGATTTTTATATACTAACTGAAGATGCACCATTTAATCCTTGTTTGTTTTTGTTCCAGAACTTACGTGAAGCAATTGCCACTTATCGTAATAGTATTCTGCGGCAACCAGATGAGATGAAAAGGGAGGCATCACTTTCTTTTTTTGTGGAGTACTTGGAGAGATACTACTTTTTGATATGTTTTACTGTATACATACATTCAGAAATGGCTGCACTCCAAGCTAGGTCTGCTGCTAGTCATACTAGTTTTGCTGACTGGATGAGAGCTAGGCCAGAGCTCTACAGCATTATTCGCAGGTTGCTTCTTTTTTCCCTCCCAATAATTGGAGTACAGTCTACTTTTTTTTTCTTTTTTTCTTTTTGAAATTATTATTTTTTTAATAAAAATTTCCTTTCATTAGGCCTGTGGATCTTATCTATTGGGCCAAACTGACGATGACTAGTGAATAGTTTCCTGCGATGTAACCTAGCATTAAAAAGGTGAAACTGCATTAATGTAACTGACGTTGCCTCTACTTTGAGGCATGATGTTTTGTTCAGTAGGAGGTCACAGTTTTCCTCGTACTTTCCTATCGCCAGTGTTATTAAAGAAATCCTTGATGTCAATATTTCTTAGGCTCAAATGTTTTATTAATCAACTGAGTAATACCATTAAGGATTATGTTTGTGCTAGTGTGGTTCTCAGACCACCATTAACTTGTGTGTGAAGATATGTTGATTCATGATGATGTGTGGTGTTTGGTGAGTTGAAAAGCTTATTGACTTGGCTCAAAGTTACCTTTTAAGGATTCCAATGCTAAGTTGGCTCCAAAGAAGGCCTCGGGATAGAAATTTTATAGGAAATATTGCACCAGGAGTTCTCTAACTTAATTTATCATATCAGAGTAGTCTTTTATCTTCTTTTTTCTCGTGTCAAGTTAGTCATTTTTCGTGTCAAGTTAGTCTTTTATATTTAAAAATGTCAACAACGCTGGATAAAATCTCATTTTTCATCAATGTCTGTTATCAAAAGTCTTACTTGACCATTCAAAAAAGTAAATTACATCCTCAATCCATCTAAATTACTTCGAATTCAAAATAACAGTTACATTCCCTAATCCGTCAAATTAACATTTTTTATTTCTTTCAGTTTTGGATCTAAGATAGTGGTCTTCTCGTTGTTAACTCGTGTCTAATATTGATGTTTAGTGATGAAACATTCTTTGTTGTAGATCATAAATGGTCAGGTACGCAAATCTATAACAGAAGTAGATGAAAATGATGGTCACTCTAACAGTGTAAACATTTTTAAGCTTAAGAACAAACTTGACACGAAAAAGATAAAGGACTACGTTGACGCACACTGTTATGATAAAGAACTTCATACAATTTTGTCAATTTTTATAAATTGGGACTTTATGCTATGCTTCTATTACATTTTTTTGATCAAGAAAAAGCTGGGCTACTTTTTGCTGTTCACATTGTGGCTTGATATCAATTATCTGGAAAGAGGCCAGAGGGATTTTTGCTTATGGTTTAGAGATTTTCTTGGTCAACATTCACTGAAAATTACCAGATATATAGTGTTTGCATTATGTTCTTACGCTGATAAGCTAGTATTCGACAGAACCCATTTACTTAAATAAATAAATTTTCCCTTCATATAACGCGATAACTATTCACCAATTGGATTTTTAATTGCAATCTGATTTGGTTGAATTGTTGATCTTATGATCGTTAAAAATATATATGCATAATTTATTTCCTTTGCCGCTTATTTACATTGCAGGTTGCTGAGGAGAGACCCTATGGGTGCACTTGGATATTCCAGTTTGAAACCATCTCTAAAGAAGATAGCTGAATCTACTGATGGCCGCCCTTCTGAGATGGGTGTGGTTGCTGCCTTGAGAAATGGTGAGGTACTTGGCAGTCAAACTGTTCTAAAAAGTGATCATTGCCCGGGATGTCAAAATCCAAGATTGCCTGAAAGAGTGGAGGGGGCACCTAATTTCAGAGAAGTTCCTGGCTTTCCAGTTTATGGAGTCGCAAATCCAACCATTGATGGTATTCGATCCGTCCTTCGTAGGATTGGTGGCTCCAAAGGTGGACGCCCGGTCCTTTGGCATAACATGAGAGAAGAACCTGTTATTTACATCAATGGGAAACCATTTGTTCTCCGTGAAGTTGAAAGACCGTACAAAAACATGCGGGAATACACGGTAAAATTTACTGAGT
>Ga0315913_1008291_pt1 | contig 12354 bp, 7 predicted proteins | sample MpolsnodulesMG_FD_207736 | JGI IMG/M metagenome (GOLD analysis project Ga0315913, IMG submission 207736) | Medicago polymorpha root nodule microbial communities from Los Angeles, California, United States - small nodules | ecosystem: Host-associated > Plants > Roots > Nodule | place: USA... | reverse complement strand
CTGCAGAAGACTGAAAGAACAAAGCAACGGCTAATTCAAATGGATTTGAAGGCATTGGATGCTTTTACGTTGGAGAGAGTTGACAAAGGACAATTGTACGAAGTGTACAACCACTATCTCCACTACTCTGTTTTGTCCCTGCAACAAGACAAGAAAAACAGCTATGCCTGCACCAGTGTCCCTTCAGACTTGGAATAAATTTGAAATTTATCCTTCATAGGACAATAACCATAGCAGGCAAAAGATCATTAGTTATTTTGATCAAGCTTTAAACGACTCTTTTTGATGTGCTAGCAATTTCCAATGTATCTTTCACACCTCTATATAAAGGAGTGAAGACCTGCTGTTTGGATATGCAGACAAACACATATACAAGACTCATACAACAATTCACAAGTGCCAAACTCTGTTGAAATTGTTCTGCATCTAAAGTTCACTTAGAATTTCTTATCAAAGTTCATATCTTTGAAATTGTAGAGTCTTAAAGAGTCTGTATATGGTTTGTATTGTGAACACCACTGATTGTATATCAAGTGTTCAACTTCAAACATATTTCTTTGTAATTCTGTTTGAATAGAAGTCTCTTGCTGGTGTGCTTGAGCAATAGAAGTCTCTTGCAGTTGTGCTTGAGCATTGGAAATCTCTTGACTGTGTTCAGGAGCATAGGAAATCTCTTGCAGGTATGCTTGAGTAATTTGAAGTCTCTTGCTAGGTGTAGCAGTGAGCAATTTTAATCAGATATTGCATTTCTAATGAACTCTCCTTGGAAGTGCAAGGGGGACAAGACTACTTCCGGTTTGTGGAAGGAACCTGTATAATTGCTTTGTGTCTTTCTTCTCTCTCTCTGTTTTATCCGCTGCATTTAGATTCTGATTATCACTTCAGAAGCTGAACTCTATCTGCTTATGATCAGTGACTTCAGTAGGAGAAAAAGCTAACACAATTTAACCCCCCTTCTTGTGTTTTTCTCACCTTCAATTGGTATCTAGAGCCTTGGTTTGTTGTCTGACAAAAATGTAGTGTTTATTTTTAAAGCATAGGGTCTGAAAGAACAAATGAGAGCAATGGAATCAAAAAGAAGGAAGTTTGAAGCATCTGAAGAAAAGAGGTTCTGAAGACAAAGTGCTCCTGAAGTGCTGACGTCATCAGAAGCACCTCATCAGAAGCGAGATCACTAGAAGCAGTTTTCATCAGAAGCTGAAGGTCATCAGGAGCTGAAGATCATCAGAAGCTGAGAGAATTAAAGCTTCAAAAGGTTTTTCAAATGATTTAATCTCGTCTAGCATTGCAGAAGACTGAAAGAACAAAGCAACGGCTAATTCAAATGGATTTGAAGGCATTGGATGCTTTTACGTTGGAGAGAGTTGACAAAGGACAATTGAACGAAGTGTACAACCACTATCTCCACTACTCTGTTTTGTCTCTGCAACAAGACAAGAAAAATAGCTATGCCTGCCCCAGTGTCCCTTCAAACTTGGAATGAATTTGAAATTGATCCTTCATAGGACAATAACCATAGCAGGCAAAAGATCATTAGTTATTTTGATCAAGCTTCAAACGACTATTTTTGATGTGTTGGCAATTTCCAACGTATCTTTTAGACCTCTATATAAAAGAGTGAAGATCTGCTCTTTGGATATGCAGACACACACATATACAAGACTCATACAACAATTCACAACTGCCAAACTCTGTTGAAATTGTTCTCCATCTAAAGTTCACTTAGAATTTCTTATCAAAGTTCATATCTTTGAAATTGTAGAGTCTTAAAGAGTCTGTATCTGGTTTGTATTGTGAACACCACTGATTGTATATCAAGTGTTCAACTTCAAACATATTTCTTTGTAATTCTGTTTGAATAGAAGTCTCTTGCTTATGTGCTTGAGCAATAGAAGTCTCTTGCAGTTGTGCTTGAGCATTGGAAGTCTCTTGACTGTGTTCAGGAGCATAGGAAATCTCTTGCAGTTGTGCTTGAGTAATTCGAAGTCTCTTGCTAGGTGTAACAGTGAGCAATTGTAATCAGATATTACATTTCTAGTGAACTCTCCTTGGAAGTGCAAGGGGGACAGGACTACTTCCGGTTTGTGGAAGGAACCTGTATAATTGTTTTGTGTCTTTCTTCTCTCTCTCTCTGTTTTATCCGCTGCATTTAGATTCTGATTATCACTTCAGAATCTGAACTCTATCTGCTTCTGATCAGTGACTTCAGTAGGAGAAAAAGAAGAAAAAGCTAACACAATTCAACCCCCCTTCCTGTGTTTTTCTCACCTTCAGGGAAGACATTTGGAAATATGAAAGGAATAGGCTTTGATTATGGCACTGTGAACAAAGAAATTAAAATTCCCACAAAGAAGTTTGTTCCTCCTAAAAAGAAGACTGAGTTTGTAATGTTGGATCACATGCCTCAACATCCTGTCCGACATCTGAACCCCCAACCAAGAAACAAAAAGAAAGCACCGTCGATATGTCGCCATTGTGGTAACCATGGTCACATAAGGCCATACTGTTATAAATTGTATGGATATCCCCAACCTCATGATAAACCAAAGATCAGTGGTAAGATTGTTCAAGCTAGGAAAGAATGGAAACCCAAAACTACTAATGTAAGAAAGAGGAAAACTCCAAATGTAAGTTCTTCTATGACTTCCTCTGCGTCTATTAGTGTTCCACCTATTTTAACTAAGTCTGGAAACCTTGTTGGGTTTGTGCATGGCGACAATAAGCCCTATTCCATGCCTTTGTTCATGTTGTTCATATAATATTGACACACCTGGAAAAAAATTCCCTAAAATTGGGAATGTAGATAACCTTAGGTCTATTGAAACCCTAAGTCAATCTAGTTTGAATGATGTTGATGTTGATGTTGATAAGGAGGAGAAGGTTTTTGATCATGAGGATGTTAATACTGTGTTTGTTGCTGATGAGCATGCATGGTTAGTTTCTCTTAATTTGTGGCTAAAAAGGGGGAGTAGTTAGATGTAGTAGTTGTAGGCAGTAGTTGTCTTATCTGCTAATGTTGCGCTTGATGTTGAGACATCTGTCTGACTGCCTGTGAAGTTTTTCTTTGTTCCTTGTATGCATATATTCAGGGGGAGTAGTAAGATTTTTTTTCTTCTGATAGTCACTTTTGGGTTGACTCTTTGAGGGGGAGTGATAATATGCAGTGTGATATACATATGCCTTTGTATGTAATATGTTGTATGGCATGATGTGTTACAAAATGTTGAAACCTCCAGGTGATAGTTGCTTGTATGTGTGAGAAATTATTTTTCCCATTCCGGTAATCCTCTATTTGTGAGGCCAAGTTGTTTTCTGATTCTGCTGTTGCATGCCTCCGATACTCTTTAGTGATACTCCACGTTATTATTATCTGCTACGTTTCAATTGAGAAATTCTTTTGGAAGTAGTTATCAAAGATTTGCTACTTTTCATGGTTGTGTGCTTATGTTGATTGAAGAAATGTATGTGTGGTATCTCTCTCTATCTTGTCTGTATGGTCTAAGATTGTTTTAGCCAAAAATTTGCCAAATGGAGAGATTGTTGGATATTTGTATGTTGGCCTCATTTTTACTAAATCAAATATAGAAGCAAGATGTTGGACCCAATGTTTTAACATGTGGGTACGTTTTCAGTGTGCCCTGATTTTTTGCCATAAATAACGGTGTGCCCTGATTGTGCGTCATATTTAATGCGCTTTATCTATTTAGGGAATCCACGCCTATTTACTTGTTGGCAAATACGCGTATTTCTGTCCAAAATAAGCATTGTGATCTTTTCTTAAAGATGTGCCAACATTTTAGGAAACTTTGTTTATTTCCTAAAGATGTTCCAACAATTTAGGAAACTTGTGATTTGGTTGTGATCCATGTGAGCAGATCTTTTTAATGGATCAACATTGTTTTCTAAATCTCAACAAGAAGGTTAAACCGGTACTGCTTCAGACTATATAAGGAAGGACGCAAAACCTAATTTATGATTGAAGTCGTCATATCAAGTTTAGAGCTTTTAGGGTTTTGAGCCTCTGTTTATTGTGAGCCTTTCTTGTATCACCTTGATGCAAGTTTAGGACTGTGTTTGTTAAGTTGTAAGTTTGTATACTACTCCTAAGCTTTGAAGTACGGAGTTAGTTTTTGTTTGAAGGTGTCTTCACCATATTGTTTGTATTCATATAATCACATGGTGTGTGATTGAGTGGAAGTGAGACGGGATCTCAGATCTAGAAGTTCCTAGGTTGAAATTAGTATGGGTAGTGTCTTGGTGATAAGTTGTAAACTTGGAGTTTGTTGAGAACTTATAACTAGACTACACTAGTGGATTTCCTTCCTGACTTGGTAGCCCCTAAAGTAGGTGTGTTTGTCACTGAACTAGGTTAACAAACCAATTGTGTCATTTACATTTATGTCTTTTATATTTTCTATGTTGTGTTGGTTTACTGCTACCTGAATGTTTAAACATTAACCTCAACACTATGTTTGTGTCTGGTGTTGAAACATCTTATAAAACATTAGGTAGCTAATGTGCCGGAATTTCACTTTGATTGCTAGTGAGTTGCTTGAGGATAGCGTGGAGCTACCTCCTTTCTCTTTTGCTTGAGTCTAGTTAAGCTCTGATTAGGGTGTCGGACGTCTATTTTATTTTGCTTATCCGTTGTTAGATTCATTTGATGAGATCATGGTTTTGTATTTGAAGTTGAGATATTATGTTGAGATTTATTACTCATGTATTGAGGATTATTATTTGGTGATGAGATTTTATGTATGATGATTATCTTCTGTTGAGAAATTTTATGAAAACGAAGTTATGCATGTTTTGGAAAAATGTAGACGTAGCATCTAAACTCTTGATTAATTAAATTAATTGCATGATTTATTGCATATGGGGTTCAGGGTGTTACAAGTTGGTATCGGAGTCATGTCGGTCTAGTCTGGACCAAAACTGGATGATTATTCATGTTGTATGTGAATGGTATAGTGATATCTTCGATATTTATTATGTTGTTCTTATATGTTGGTTGTAGTTTTGTGTAGTATTAAGATGGTTGGAGGATCCAGTAGGAATGATGAGGCGATTGCGGAGGCTTAGGCCGCAAAGACACATGTTTTGGTTCAGGCCAATGAGCAGGCAGTGCAGGGTCAGTAACACCAAGGTGGAGCAGAGGAATTGAGGTTGGTACGTTTCATGACAACGACAACCCATCCTCCGATGTTCAAGGGTTGGTATGATCTTGAGGGAGCACAGACTTGGATGCAGGGCATTGAGCATATTTTTCGTGTTATGGTGACTAGTGATGATCAGAATGTGAGGTTGGCTACTCACATGCTAGCGGATGAGGTTGAGTTTTGGTGGGCTAATGCTAAGAGGAGATTGGAAGTTTGTGGAGCTGTTGTGTCTTAGGAAAGGTTCAAGGAAGAGTTCTTGAAGAAGTATTTTCCAGCTGATCTGAGGAGCAAGAACGAAGTGGAGTTCTTGCAGCTTACACAAGGAAGTATGTCGGTTGCGGAGTATGTTGCAAAGTTTGAGGAGTTGTCTAGGTTTTGTCCTTAGTGTAATAGAAGTTATACTTGTAATGAAATCACTAGTGTAATATGAATTACAAATTAAATATTTTTATTTTTCTTGGTATCTTTCTTTATCTATGTTTTCATTTATTAGCTCAATTTATTTTCCATTATATTTTATTTGGTAATTTTTTTTAATTAGCTCTTTTGAAATACTCTCTTTAGTGATTATTTTTTTGTGTTAGTTCTGTAGAAATTCTTTAAGTGGATAGACTTTCCTTGTTCCTCTTCTCATGCCCTTCTTATCATTTCTTCCTACCCAATCATGCATTTATCTTCCAATCCACTCTTTCCCTCTGCATCTCTTTTGAAAATAAATAAATAATCATTCAAGGACTAAAACACATATATTAAACATCATTTCAATGAAAACTATTTATTTAAAAGAACTATAAATATTCATCCATTAATGTAAAACATCAGTATGAAAATATTTAATCTTGCGATAAATAAGTTCAAATTATGTACTATAATTTAACTATGCTCTTTGTAAAAGGAATAATTTGTTTTCACTCTGTGTTAAAAATAATTTAATTCATCCTCACATTAACCTAAGTGATCATCCTCTAGTAAATCTTCATATTGTCGTTGGAGAAATGATCCTCTGATGTAGCTTAGAAGATAGTGATTTGTTTCCCTTTAGATTAGTATAATGTCAACACTTTGACGAGGAAATGATCTTCTGATCAATAGTTCTTTAAGTAACAAAGACTTACTTCCTTCTACTGAGATGTTCAATTTGAACGAAAATTATTTTTTCATTACATACACGTGTTTTAACCTTGACGTGGCAGTGTTGTCTTGATTGATCTCAAAATTATTACATGTGTTAATCTTTAAAGATTTCTCTATGTAGTATGTTCTCTTATACTTTATGTGAATAAGATATGATGCATTTTAAGTCAAACGATCCTTTGATACTCCTAATTATTAGCAATATCACATTTTAGAACAAGCATGTTAAACTTTATGAACTTTATCACTCAAAACTTATATTCAAACGAATTATGTTGAAAATTTAGATTATAAATAATAAATCAATTTCTAAACCTAAATTATTGAAGAAATAGATTCGACATTATAAATAAAATTGAATTATTTACTTAATGATAGAATGAATTATTTTAAATCTCAATATTGTGACTTTTCCTACGTGAATTTAAGAATCTTATTAATCACTTTATTGTTCTGGAAGAAATTTTTTCCCTTCTGGATAAATAAGGTGGTTTTAACTGATTCTCGCTTTCAAAAATATTAGTAAACATTATCTTCTAAGTGAAGATTGATTTGTTGGATCAAATATTCCTTTGATAGTTATGTGAAACACTTTCTAATGAAAATAGTCATATATTTGAATTATTATTCATTTACCTTTGAAAAATACAAGTGTGACTTAAAACGATAATAATTTGTAAGCTAATTGACTCCAATACATTTGAACAGGGCCAACCCTAGACATAGGCTCGGGGTGCGACGGCCTAGGACTCAACCCTGTAAGGGAAAAAAAAAATTATGTAGAAATAAGGCATATATTGTAAGGGATCATTGTATTAGGGCATATATAGTAAAATGTACGAAATGCCCCAAACATTAACAGACTTAATCCTAACAGCCCTTATTTTATTTTATTTTTGTAAAACAACTTCAAAATGCCCCCAAACACTAAGAGACTTAAGCCCAACAATCTTCCAACTATTTTTTTGGAATTTCTTTTCTCATTCTATCACTTCTCAAGCGCCTTCAAAGTGATCATTTTATCTCATTTGAATTTTATAATTCGAAGCTTATTAGCTATTTTTTGGATTTTATAATATGAATTGTGATTAACTAGTTTTTTCAAAACAGTGACATAAATTAAAATGACAATTTAAATATACATAATGCAAATTGTCAAGAATTCATAATACATTAACATAATATTTATTACAGCAAATTATTTAATCCAAAATTCATAAGAATCAATTGTTTTTTTATTGTTGTTTGTATGATAATTACTTCTTTGAAAAATTGAATTGAAGACATTTGAAATGATTTTGCATCTCAAAATGCTCGAAGAGAAGTTTTTGTTTTAGTGGTAGATATTGATACACCCTAAGGTCTAATACCTAAACTATAATATATAAGTACTAACTAACATCTAGAGACTAAATGTTAGTTAATACAACAAGACTTAACAGTAAAAGGAGTGTCAGAGATAAATACATGACTACCAAAACTTAATATACAAACAACTAACAACATGAGCCTTTTGCGAAGATTAAACCCAGAGTACCAACACAACCACCTACGCACATAACAATCAAAGCGGAACTCCGCAAACATAAGACATAAACAAAATAATACTGCAACATTTTAAAAGGAAATTAACATTGTTTTCTTTGACCATATAGTTCGTGTATGCATCGTATGCATTGCACAAAGTCTTCACATGAAATTGTATAGTCTTTGAATCATTTACATTACATAGTGTATGCTTCATCTGCATTGCATATTGTTTGTAGTGTTCCACTTCTATGTATTAGATGTGAACAAGAATTATTAAAATCATTTTTATATTTTTTGTTAGGTCCAACATTAATGTTAAGAGTTATTGTCATTTTAAGCAGTATATATTAAATAATTCCTTCAGAATATAAAAATGTCTTATATTGTTTCATTTGTTAACTCTGATATGAAACACATACTATAGATATACGAATAAATCTACATTAACAATTAATCATAATTAAGTATCATATTGCATTATTTAATTATTGATTAATAAGTAAAATACCAAATAATTATCAACCAATTGTAATATTCTTAACCTCCAAATGTCAGTTTTAAGAAAACTTTTCAAACAATTAAGAATCTAAAACATAAACAACAAAAATCAAAATCCTCATAATCAAATTAAAACCATAATAACAATAATTATAATAATCAAGTCAAGCTCCGATTTCACACGGATTAAAGTCACTTGAATTAACATGAAATTTAATATATGTCTCAACATCCAAAATAAATTTTAAAACGAGTAAATGAGGAATAAGCCTCCAGCACCATGATCTCAAAATGAAGTCACTATCTACTACACTTCTTCATCCTCTTGAGAAAACACTGTGTATAAAATAAGTAACAAAAGAGAACAAACAAATAAGGTGTTAGTACATTCAGATATGTGTTTAGTATTTAAAATTAGAGTATATGAATTAGAATTCATAATAATCATGTAGAAATAATAAAAACACTCATGATCACATGTATTATCTATTGTTATATAATTCAAATGATTCAATACTCATCATGTTGTACATCATATGTATTTGATACTTTTCCCTAATCATTCAATAAAACTTAACTAACAATCTTACTTATCCAGTCTTTTGGGGGATTTGTTACTTTGTTTGGATTTTTCCTATATTTTCCAACATTGAATGATAACACAAAACTACTTAAAGATTTTCAAACATAAATTCCAACATAACCTGTTTCAATATCCATGACCTTGGCAAAATGATCATGCACATAATATGTTCTTTTGTATTCCTCAATGTATATAATCACATGTTGGTACTAAACTCATCTTACTCATGTTAGGTACCTTCTCGACATTATATAGGAGCATATATGAGGTTATATGATATGTATCAGACAAAGAAAAATAGAGTGCAACAACATTACTCAATCCAAACATATAAACACAGATGTCATAACTAAACATAATTCATAATTAAATTATAAGCATAAATTACAAGTAAGTGAATGTGATACACACAACACACCTTATACATGCCCATTCAACTAAGCCTATTAACTACCCATGATTATGACAATCTCTTAATTTTCTTAATGAAAGTTTCTCACAACATAAGAGTTAAAGAATCTTAATTAACTTAGTGATTCTAATACTACCTCCGGTCCTATGTATAAGTAAAATTTTGGTCAACAAAAGTTGGTGTATTTAGTTAAAAATTCAGTCGAAATACAATAACTTTAGTTGACCGAAATTTCTCTTATAAATTGGACCGGAGGAAGTACCTTCAAACACAATCGAACAATGATGGAGGATCTTACCACCAATAGAAGAAGCATCAAAATTTGCAAAAAGAGACAAATAAACTCAATAATTTTCAAAAGAAAAAGTCTCTTAAAGGACCAACAATGTCGACGTGAAAAGATTTTTCATCCCTTTTGATTGACAAAACAGAAATGATAAAAATAGATAAAGTAGTTGCTACAAATTACATAAATATATTATCTATGGAGTATATAAGTATAATCATTCCCAATTACAATATTATACTCATAAATGGAACAATATATGCATTTTTATTCATAAATAGTTAATAGTTTCTCAAGAAAGCACAATTCATATAAATTACCAAAAATAAGTAACAATTGAGTCAAATAGAAAATAAAAGTATGCTAAATAGGATAAAAAAAGATGTAATTGGTAAAAGACCTTATAAGGGTCTTCATCAAGGAGGATAGAGATGAAATAGCAGCTTCAGTGTGACCAAAAAGCATTCCATATAGCCCTGCATGCTTGCCAAATGGGAAAACAACAATGGTCAATTTGAACAATTTCTACCGGTTCAGAAGCAGACTCCACTACATTCGGTTCAACCCGACCCTCATGTTGACATTCAACATGATTTCCCTCATCAGATCTCTTGTGGGATTCTTGAATTTCTTTCTTACGAGAACGTAATGCCCGATTTTCAGAGATTGTTGCAAGTCTACGAACTGGGCGAGCTTGACGTCGATTCATTTCAAAGATAGGTTTTGGATTTTGAGAATTGTTTAGTTCAAAACAAGGAGGACAAAGATTTAGATTTGTTCACCAAATAAATATAGTAGAGAGATTGAATTTGTGAGGGTTAGGGATGATGGAGAGCTAACAAAAAAACGAGAAAAGAAAACGGAGTTGTGTTCTAAAAATATAAAAATTGTCCAATACTGATGTAATTTTTTCAACGATAACCGTTGACTTATAAAATAATTTATTAAAGTTTAAATTTTTTAAAAGTATCACGTCAAACTTTTAATTATTAATTTAGTTTCGTATTTCTAGAATTTTGAAAAACAATTAAATAAATAACACTTTTGAAAAACAATTAAATAAATAACACAACACTAAAAAAAATTTGATTCATGTGCATTATATATATACTATATATAAAGAAAATAACCCCTTTCAGATCTTTTGGGCTGGATTTTTCTTTTCAAAAATGCCCTCAATTTTAAATACGAATAACACATGTAACAAATAGATAAGAATAAATTTAAATATTAAACTAGATAAGTATATATATATATATATATAGTTTTTTTCCTTTATCATTTAAAATGTGTAACAAACTAAATAAGTATATTTATACTCTCTCTTTTTTAACAAAAGTATATTTATACTTACTTTTTCATTATCTCAATTATACCCTTAAACAACTTTTTCCATAATAAAGATCTTTGTTGATGTCATTGAAATAAAAAATTATAATTAGTTTGGTTTGTTATAACTTGAAAGCAACGAACATTTATATTTTTAGTTTTAATCCAAATCAAAATTTCATAAAAAGAGCTAGTTAATAATTTTCAAACGTTAGCGCAATAAAGAGAGCGGAAATACGAGCACGTGAGTGCTCGACTTTTCGCTAGTATTAATAAGTAGTTTTATATAGATCCTTAAAAAAAATTAGTTTTATGTATATCATATTTCAATACATTAATTTGAATATATTTATTATTTAACTTATAATGAATGGAATAGGAATAAAAATATTATTTTTTTAATTTATAAAGTTAAGCAAATATTTTAATTTAATTAGATAATTCTTTAGCGATTTTGGACTTTGACAGAGAAAGGTTAAGTTGAACCTTATCTCCTCTATAACATCATTCACATAATATCTGTTATTTCTTTGGGAATTTCTACCGGGCACCTGTAAATTATGGTGTACCGGTACTCCCACTTCAAAAATCTTTAAATTAACTATTATTTTTATGAAATAAAGAGCTATTTGTTGATATTTATATTTTAGAAAATGTCATTTCATAAGGAAAAACATCATTTCATTGTTTATAAAAATCATACTAATTTCTTTCCATTTTATTGTAAAAAAGCGGGGATCGAACCCCCACCTTGCATATATTATGCATTGTCCATACCACATTCAGAGAAATTCAGAAAAATTAAATTTTATTTCGTCGACGTTTTTGGTAAATAAGATTTAGTTATTATAATTAAAGGTGATAGAAAACAACTTTTCTCTTCAAAAAATAACACATTTTACTATTGATTTATTGATTTGGTGTACCAATCCACTCAAATTTTTGGGTGTACCATAGAATTTGCTTATTTCTTTTGCACTCGAAACTTTTCAGGAGCAAATTTATTCAACTCATAAAAGAAATTTGGGTAATGTTAGCCGGAGCCTCCGGGGCACTGGTTAAGGAAGCAAACATAGTAATATTACATTGAAATTTGTGTAGTCAACTTATTAAAAATCTAAAAAATATTTTTTTTAATTTAAAATTTTCTTTTGTTGGTTTCCTTAGCCGGGCAGGGCACCGGTTAACATTACCAAGAAATTTTATCATAAGACTTAATATTTTCATAACTAAAATAATTAAAGGTATTAGAATCATAAATTTAAAGTATAAGCACTCCCGTCTAAATTATCTTGTAAAAAATAAAAAAGGTTAATAGGTCTTTACCCCCTGTAATATAGGTCATTTTGGTTTTCCCTCATGTAAATTTTTTTTGATTTACCCCCCTGTAAAATATTTTTGTTTTGATTTACCCCCTAATAGG
>Ga0315913_1008289_pt1 | contig 12355 bp, 6 predicted proteins | sample MpolsnodulesMG_FD_207736 | JGI IMG/M metagenome (GOLD analysis project Ga0315913, IMG submission 207736) | Medicago polymorpha root nodule microbial communities from Los Angeles, California, United States - small nodules | ecosystem: Host-associated > Plants > Roots > Nodule | place: USA... | reverse complement strand
ATATTTCAATTTCATTAAAACTATATCTGATATATTCTCATCAGCAGAAATTAATTCTAGTTACCAACATTGAAACCTATGAAGCCCAGATTCATAATACACGTGCAGGTGCAACACAATATGGATACGTGTATACACGATTTTTTTTGAAATTCAGTATACAAGCTTCATAGATTGAAACCAAGTATCACTTTGATCAAACCCAAAATGATTATTTCCACTAAACTTTCATAAAAAAAACATAATTTTTCTTTTTTCCAAATGGAATACTCCATGAATTAAAGAAGCAATAAGTCACCAATGTTCCATGAATTAACCCAGTTGAAATAAATGCATAAAAAACATTAAACAAAGAAACCCAATTTCAAAAGGGTCTTTTTTTTTTCTTTTTCTTTACCCATTTTGTTGAAGATTGAAACAAAGCATAAAAGAATAAAAAAACAATGAAAATGAAGAAAGTACCTGACCAACAGTTAGAAGAGTACAAGATTGGAATGAATTACGCCTTGAATTTGCACCTAAAACATGAATAAATCAAACATGATTGTTGAAAACAACACAGCAATAATATTCAGAAAAAAACACTGAAACGAAGAAGAAAAGGTTTATACCTGAAACGTGAGATGGGGTTAGGGTATTTTCCAATGCTACTCTCACAGGCATGTTGCAGAGGATACAACACTGATCACAATGCTTGTGCTTGTGTTTGAATCAAAGACCAAAGAGAAGAAAACAAAACAAATGAATATTGAAAAATGAGAAAAAAAAATTAATTTCTCAAATATACTTTTTTATATTTTCTAAACAAAATATTAAAAATAGTGAAAACCCAAAGTGGTCCCAGTAAAATAAATACACATTACAAATGGTATACAAAAATAAATAAATTGAGACAAATGAACGTTAACATAGTTGATAAGATGTTTTAGACTTTGGTAAATCAAACAAAAACAGTTGACGAAACTTAAATATTTATTTTTTGAATTTAATTAATGTATAATTATTTTACATATGTATATAATATGTTGTCACATCAATTCATAAATATAAAAACATATTAAATGTCGTATTTATTAATACGTTGAAGAACAATTTCATGAAGTTCAAAAGATAAGACACAGGATTCATTAGTATCATTGTAACTTACCAAGATTAATTGGATAGTTTCAAACTAGAAAGATTCACTAGCTTTCTACATTGACAGAGACTAATTGAATATGCTACACCGTTATCATCATGGCAGAACTAGTTATTTGTTTAGATTTAGATAAATCAGTGAAAAACCATAGAAATAAGCAGAATGAAACATTCGTGTGCTTAGATCAGAAAAAAAAAATGGCCATATATAAAATAACATACACATTTCTAAATCTAACGTCACTACCAACTATATGTAATTGTTTATTTACATTACACTTATCCGTTAGTTAAACTAGTTAGTTGTTCTTGTTAACTATACAACGATATAACGGACTAATACTTTCTTTTATTTGTCATGTAGCCTCATGGCTAGAATTCATCATTTTCAAGGTGAATAAGTGGGTTGTCTGAGGTTCGAACCCCGACTCCTGCATATAATAATGTATGTTCCTGCTAACTAAACTAATACTATCGAACACTTATTTTGTTTTTAGGTTTTTTTTAAAGGATTTTATTTTTAGGTTGTTTTAAATTTATTTGTTGATACCTTAATTTCAGGTATACTGATTTGAAAACATGTTTGATGCTAATTTATGAAAATGCCAATTTAGAATCATGAAGTGCAAAATTGGACAGCAAGTTTAAAACATTGATTGGACTCACTAATCAATTTGTATAAAAACCTCACAGATCCAACCCAACAAAATCAGTAAAATAGTAACAGGAAAAAATGGCAAATGCAGAACGCATGTTTCAAGAAAATCAATTTGTACACCATCAATTTACAATAGAACATGACTCAAGGAAATTTTTGAGTAATGTTATATATCTAGAAGAATTTGATCACGATATGGTCGCAAAAAGAAAGTTGGTCAATGGAAAGTTTGCTTGGCCAGAAATCACAGCGTGTTGGTGTTAAAATTTTGTTTTGGTGAAGTGGTGGTCAAATTAATTTAAAATCTAAGTGACATTAGCTTGTCATATCATTCGGAAAATCATCACAATAAAGCTGTCGTTATGTTTAGTAAAAAAAAGGAAAATTCTTTTAATGGTTGAGATTTGGGGAATGTCTTCAAAACAATTTCTCCCATGCATTAAAATATTATTTAAATTGAAGTAAGATTCGTGATAATCCTACTCAAACAAATGTAAATAAAAGTTTAAAATTTAATCTTCAATGTAAAAAATAACATGGGCACGATTGAAGAGTTGTCTCCTAATTGACCTCATGCATTTTATAAAAATCCTTCCAACTAGCACCAATTTTTGCTTCTCTTGAGTAACTTTTCTATGGTTGTCTCAAATGCTACTATGCTAGATTGAAATTCTTGTCATATAAGTTTGCATCATCTTCTACGATGTACCTGAATTTCAATGCCTCTTCGTTATTAGACAAAATAATAAAAAGATCGTGTAAATGCGATATCCTCCATCAAAGTTAAATGATCGTCTTTGGGTTACGCACAATTTTTAAAGAAATGATTAGTTGAATTGATTTCAATGATACAAATATAATTAATATTATTTACTAAAATGTTCTTATTAATTATAGTTAGAGAAATATGTAAGTTGGATCAAATTATTTTAAAATGGCAATTATTTTGAGACCGAAAAAATGTTAAACAAACAAATAAAATGAGACGAAGGAAGTATATATTAGATGTAAATCGAATATCCTTGCTGCTTATTAGATGTACATCTTAGTCACACTCACACTAGTTACTTAGACAAGGAATTCGATAAGAACAACTACCGGTCTAACTAATTAGCTTAACTAACAAATTTATCTAAGATATACATCTAGTACTTCTTGAAAGTAACATAAATGTAGTGATTTTCAAGATAATACTATTAAACAATACTATTATTAATTTACAAAAAGTCACTTCAATCAAATAAAATAGAGTAAAGAAACGACACATTATATTATATCATATCAAAGTTTCCATCCAGCTGTACAAAACCTTCGATCATCTGCAATGGAGACATTCATTTTTTAGAACTTAAGAAGGTTTCACATGTATAAATCATTCATTAATAATTTTTTGATAGCACAATCTAGTTAGCATTTAATCCCCATCTAACTCAACGCGTCACACAAATATCATAAAGAAGACACGTTAATCATCAATCAATAACACTATATTATTACATTTCAATATTCTAATATTAAAAAAATATGAGTTTCACTTAAGATTGGAGAGACATTGTACTTTATACATATCCAAAATTACTGCTCTACAATAGAGGTGTCTCATAGATATCAGTCTTAAAATTTGACACACCCCCATTGGGGATGGTCTCAAGTACTTCCCCTAAAAAACATTAAGTACCGAAACCAATAACAGTTTAAAACTATATTCAAGTGTGGGAAAGTCACAATCTAATACTCCTTTGTATTTAATATAATTCACTTGAATATTTTTTTATGTTTTATTAAATAAATTGAATTATACACGTGATGTCATTTTCAACAGATAAACTACGATTCAAACGAGGGGGGAAATATACTGATAAGAACTAGCTGATAAATTCATACCATAGAGTCATTAATTCAGATTTGCACATGTTCAAAAATGTTTTGTCCCACGGATATAGAAAAGTTACTTAAAGAAAAAATAAAATATTAGTTTAGTCCATAAACTATAACTATGTTCAATTTCCTCCTTAAACCATATAAATATATATATAGTCTCCAAAATATATAGCAAAGATTAAGTTGACAGATTTATACATATTTTAAGGATTAATTAACATATGTCGTATAAGGATTAAATTTAAGATTAATTGACTGAAAATGTGACAAATAAGATAAAGTACAACAAACTTACTAGTAAAAGAAAAGTTAAGATGCAATGTTATGTTCAAAAAGGAGGCAAATGAAAAATAATTTGAGAGTGAAGATTAAAAATGGAAGATCACGCATTGTACAATTGGGCAAATAGAGGTTAGAGTTAGCAGCTATGAACCTAGGTGAATACACTAAAGTGGTCAAGTTTGATTTTGGGGTGAGAACAAAAGTAACTTAATAGTCAGCAAGAGTAAAGAAATCTGACAATTATTTACACATTAAAATATGTCTTTCCAAAGGGGGATAAAACAATATAAAATACGGTAAAGGAAGTGGCAAATTTGGATTGCAGGGTTATGGGAAACTGACTAAAATTTGTATTGTGGCTTTTAATTCTCTTTGACATGTCAGCTTCCACTGACTAGGTAGGTGGGTGCATTGTTCTTATTGTTTAAGGACTGTTTTTGTGGTGTGTTGCCTTGCCTGTTGCAGCATGTCTGTCTTGTGGTACATCATGTACCTTTTATTTATTTTTTGGTTTATTACAAATTAATTTTTTTTATTAAAGATATTATCAATTTTTAGAGAACATATTATCAATTTTTTTTTGACAAAAGATATTATCATTTTATTTTCCAAAATTTAAGTTGCAATATAAACACAATTTATAAAATTATACAAGTCGTCTATTAACTTAATTTCAAGTAACATTTTCGTCATTTATATTTTTTTGTCCCGATTTAGTCATTTATGTTATATAATGAGAATATCTTATCATTTTTTATGAGATTTTTTCAATGAAATCCGAGTATCTAAGTTTATATGATTCCCTAAAAAAAGTTTATATCATGAAGATTTGAGATCGATTACGAGTTTGATGTGATTCTTTGTTTTTGTTTTTTTTTTTTTTTTTTATAAAAAGGATAACTATGTTGACATTTTATAACATAAAGAATTAAACTGGGACAAAAAAATAAAGGACGAAAGCGTTAGTTGAAATTAAGTTAAGAGACAAATTGTGTAATTTTTTCACATATATATATATATATATATATATATATATTAATGATATTTTTATGAAATGAAAAATTATTTTTCAACTTTTGTATTGTTAAAAAATTCATAAGAAAAAACATCATTTCATTATTAATAAGAGCCATATTAATTTTTTTTACATTCTATGCCCATATTCATGAGTTAGAAATCAAATCCTTAGACATATATTTAAAGAGTATAAACCTCTTAACACTGGAATCAATCTATTGTTGGTAGCTATATTATTTTATTGGGTTAGTTAAATTCAAATACCACGTGAAATTGGTTAAATAAATACATAAAATAATGACATAGTCCAACTCGATGTGTCACGTCAAACACATTCCCATGGACAAAGTTAAATGAGAGATTCAAAATGGAAATAAAAATATAACATTATAGGGTATAATATATTTTTTTTATCAACCTCACGAACAATTGATTTTAGAGATTGAATTTATTTTTCATCAACTTTTACGCAAATATATTGAAACGTAGATAATTTTTTCTATTAAAGATATTATCAATTATACAATTTTTATAATTGTATAATTTTTTGGTTAAAATTCACATAAGTCCCACCAAATTTATATGGGTCCCACTTGATTTGGTGCGATCCATGTGGATTTTAACTGATAAAAATATATGTTCAAAGGTGTGTGTTAAAATATGTATTGCTAACATTTTGCATTAAAAGAATTTTTAAAGGTACTAATCAGTTCCTCAATTTAAAAAAAATTAGCAATGTAGAACAAAAATTCGAATGTTTTCACTACAAGAGAATGAATAATCGTCTTTAACATCGAACAAGAATGAACAAATTGTTTAACGCATAAACCGATAATGAGTTGAAAATTGAAAATCTTAAACATACTTCCTTCTATTTTGGTTTCATGGGAGCCAACAACTCAAGTCTAAAAGTAAAGAAAGGGACATGTTAATTTGTGCCCTTAGGGCACATGTTAAGCATTAATGTCATTCCATTAGTGGTAAGAATTTATTGAAAAAAAATTAATATTAAACATTTTGAACAATAAATTAACACAATTTCCAATACTTAATTTCTATTAATCGAATTCTTAATATGTGCCCTAATTAAGGGCACAAGTTAACATTTGCCGTAAAGAAAATACGAAGTGATTTGCTCCACCTATGGTAATGTTGGTCATTATGAAAGAGAAATGATATTTGTAGATTTATTATAACAACTTTTGCGACAACTTTCTCTTTCATACTCATATTATATTCGTCTCTCTATTGCTTCGGTTTTCATATCAATACATACATTTCTAATTCTATGTAAAAATATAGTTGTTACATAAGTTGTCAAACAAATAGATATTCAAATAACACAACTCATTATGAAAGGACATGCAACCTAACCGAAACTAATTAAATTCTTTGACATTAAAAAAAATCCAAAATTAAAATGAAAACCCCAAATGTCGTGTGTTTTCCCGTACATAATAGGTGTGAACTTCTTTTATGAACCAATAATTTATTTTTTTACAAAAATGAACCAATAATCATAGAAGCTTCTACATCCGTACCCGTGCATCCGTAAATTGAAGTGCATCCCTACATTTGTTTTCCAAATCAATCAATATATATTAAAAACTCATTAAACTATTAGTTTATAGATCATGCTAACTTGTGCCCTAAAGGTGCCATAAAAGTACAAAGTTAAGGATTAAAAAAAGAATTAAAACATAAGTTTTGTACTATTGAAAAAAAAAAAGTTTTTAAACTTTCAAAACATTGAATGCTCAATTTCTAAAATTAAGTTTCTACATCTGGCTTCTAAACTTATGTCTTAAGGACACAAGTTAGCATTTTCCTTAGTTTAAATACTAGATATAATAGGACATTCGAATCGAATTTTCAATGTACCGTACAAATTGTCAATAATCACATTCTTCTTAGGTTGTATAAAAAAAAATACATATCATATTTTTGGGTGAAAGCTTAAGAAAGTTATTGAACATTTCTCTTCACATTACATGTAACGCCCGTATTAAAAGAGTCTAGAATATTTAACACGTACGTTATAAATGATACTGGATACATTAATCATGCAATACGGAAAAACAACACGAGTGCAAGATCTAGATACATGAGTCATCTCCAGTCATATAATACATTATATGAGCGTAGCCAGTCTAGTGAAACAAGTACAATTAGTTTCATCATGATACATGTAGCTAAAATAACATAACAACTACTAGATAACAAAGCATAGATCCGATAAGCACGATCAGTCTAAAGCCTTCTCCTTACCCTTGCCTCGAACAACCTGTGAACCTGAACAAAGAAGGAGTGGGATGAGACATAATGCCTCAGTGAGTTCCACCTAAATCCTAGGCTAGAGGTGGCTTCGGGGAAAAATCTATGGTCACCTCGTGTCTACAATACAACCTGGCGGTTGATTATACGTGTTTGGGCTCGCTTGCCTAGACGGTCGTGCATACTAGAATCCGTCGTAGGGTTCTTCTTAACTTGCCATATAGGTTTGGTCATATACATATATGTGTCATGGCGGTTGAGGGAACCTAGGACCGCTACTCAAGATACACTAAACGCATCAGAACTAACATGCTTATCCATGACACGATCCTGAACCGGACTATCGGGGGAAACTAAGATCGTCGTTGGTATAACTTCATGTATCGCTCTACGTACATGAACCTGCATAAGTCTGTACATGTCTAACAGTATACTAATCATATTCATAATTATTATGTTAGAAGTTAGTGTTGAACAAACATAAACATCTGAGTTCATTTTACGAAATGCACCGGGTGGAGTAACCCCAGCCACATTCCACTGCTGACCGGCTAAATTCCCTATCTGAGGGCTAGAACCGGACTCCCTGGTCGTGAAGGTTCCCTTGCGGGCTGGCCTATCCAGACATAGTCTGAAGCTTATCTGAAGCCACAACTTAACTGGTTATAATTACCTGAACATAAATCGTAATATATATCTGATATGTTTACGACCATAAGAATATCTAATATGCTATCTAAGTTTATTTCTACATAGAAGCTTATACTAACTCTCGGCGATCTACGTCGAGGCTCTATAGTTTTCCCATTCTTAGACTTGCTTCCTACCCGAACGTATTATACAAATATTATCGTACTCTCATATGCCACTTACCCTTGGAGAAATGCTAATGTTTCTCATGCCACTCATTTGTGATATCCTTACATGTATTGCACATTAGTTTCTTGACAATGAGGTTTCGTTTAAGTTACAAAAATCTGCAAAGAAAAACATCGGACGGCACTCTGGACCACAAAGAAGGTTTTCAAGGCATGCTGTAAAAAGGTTGTACGCTTAAGCGTGCTCCCAAGCGTGCAGTTCGCTTGCCAGTACGCTTAAGCGTACCTGTAAGCGTGCAGAGCCTTAGTTACGACGTTTTACACGCTTGAGCGTGCAGTGCACGCTTAAGCGAGCATTCATCAGTCCAGAAGTGCAGAAATCGCATTTTTTTTAACATAAAAACCTCAATAATCAAGTTCTAACATCTACAGTACATCTAGGGTACCTGAAAAACAGTTTAAAACCAGTGCATGGCAACAATTTGCATGAATCCAACAATGAATGGCAAAAAGGGGTTCTAACCCACAAGTTCATAATTTGTAACAATGCATTATCTCACACAACACACATAACAGCCCAAGGGAAAACAAGCTATCTAAGGAACTCACCTGCAAGCAAGAAGGAACATGCACACACACACACAGCTGCAGGTCTAATCCACACTAGAAGGATGAGAAGGAAGGAACTTGAATGAGTTTGGCTTGAAATCTACTTGTCTAACCAAAACCCGTAACATGCAGCATGATTCCTCAAGCAAAGAGGTTGGAAGGATTGGATTGAAGGAGAGGGAAACTGAGCTGAGTTCAAGAGAGGGAGAGGGAGGACAGAATTCTGGTCTGAAACTTAGGGAGAGAAGGAACAAGGGAAAATGAGTTGTTTTGGGGTCCAAACCACTTAAATAGCCCCTATGCTCAATTACAAATATGCCTCTCGGCCTAAAACGCGCATAAGGTGAGTTAACGGATCAGATACCTTGAATTAATAGGCGGGATATTACATATTTTCAAGTATTTAGTTTTGTTGTAGTTGATTAATAAAAGGTGAGGGACATAATTTATAGGCAAATTTATAGACAATGTGTGTTTTTCTTCATTTTCTTTTTGGGGCTGAATGAGTTGGAATGTTGGATCTCTAGAATTGAGTTAAAATAAATTAATGGATGATGGGGAATGATCTTTGCTTCTTTAAAACGTACACCCCCATTATCAATTTTACCTCCTCTCAAAATGAAACCAAACATGAATACACAACATTAAATTAAGGATCAATTCATAAACTTTAAACATAATTTTTATTAGAAAACTTTCACTCATAACACAACAAGGAAGGTAATTATATGACTTATATAATAGTCGTCACTTCCATCCTTATTACGACATATAAGAAAACCATCTAAACCAAACTAACTGCATGGACAAACTTTATTTGTAGTTAATATAATAGGAATCATCCATATCATTTGGCAATGGTATCATTTTAAGTAGGGCACATCGGCTCTGGGACACTACGTCCACAAGTGTCGAGTAGAACCTTTAAGGCAAGATTAACGTCGACAATTGCCAGATTAGCCCTGATTGTGGCACAGAGGCACAAAACAACTTCAACATCGGCAAGACCACTGATAAGGGAACAACAAGGCCTAGAGTCTGGGTTGTTAATACCAACCTTCAATAAACCTTGCGCCAAATTAGCACAAACACGCAACTCAGGACAAGTCAGCGGTGGTGGTGCAACAGTCTGCGCCTTGACGGAGCTCAGAGTGGTGAAGAGGAACAACATGCTAAGGGAGAGGACTAGAATTGTAACATTGTATGCAACACCCTTTGAACCCATTTTGCAATAAGATGTTTTTAATATGAGTATCTTAGTCAATTATTTTGAAGTACTGAATTTTTTTTGTGGTTGATGAATGAAAGGTAAGGGACATAATTTATAGGAAAATTAATAAGGACTTTGGGGTTCATATAATTTAATTGTTTTTCTTTCCATTTTGGGGCTGTTCAATAAATAGGATCTCTTGAATTGAATTAAAATTAGTTAATGGAGGGCGATTTGTTGTGTTAGGCAATATCTATTGACTTAGCTTGAGGATGAGGGAAGCTTTCCTGCGATTTACCTAATTAAGTTATGATTTTATGACTTTAGGAGAACTAGGGTAACACCCGTGCCCTACACGGATAAATAATGATTTTTTTTTTATCAAAAGACTGAAAGTAATATTAGTTTACATTATATTTATAAGTATATTTTTTTTAAAAGGAAAATCGTAATGTTGTTTGCTTGTTTTTTTTTGTTTGGAGATGTAATATCTATATATTGAAAATAAGGATCACAGTATTTGAGTTGTAAATTATTAAGTATATTCGTATTATAATATATTCTTATCGTTTAACTTATTATCACCGATGTAACAACAAAATTATGCCAACATACAATATATTAATTTTTGTATTTGCAACAAAAATATATTATATTATCATAAAAACTAAAATAATGGAAATATTTTTATAAATCAGTTGTATGTTAATAGTCAGTGTTTGACGTAGGTATCCAGCGAACAACAACAAATGTTAGTTTTTTATTTGGTGTATATAAATATAGTTATGTGAAAAGGCGCTGCTGATTGTTTTTTCTTCAAAATTTGTACTCTAATCTAACTTTTTTTAGGGTAATGGTGGAAAATATATTTTGAATACTTGTTTGCTATAGATTAACTAATTTTTTTTGCTAGGAATTGTTTTCTAATAACTAGGGATTCACTAAGAAGGTTTTCCCTAGAAAATTTGTCTATCAATCCATGCTAGGCCAATTCAATAGTTATTATGTAGCATTTCTCTAGTTAATCTCGTTTACTAGAAATTAGCTACGAATTAGCTGCAACAATCGCTGTAGCAAATCAAATATTTTCTCGTAGTGTTCATTATTTACGTTTGTGTACGTTTATATTTTTGACATTTACATTTTCACGCATGAGAAAAATAGAATTGAAGATTCAACAAGCCATAAAAATTGGTAGCGGTTACAGCACCTGTTTCAAGGTGCTTCTAAATTTCACTCTTATTGATCGCTTTTGTTTCGTTGAGTTCGATCTAGTCCCGTAAAATCTTATTTTTCCTTTTTTCCTTAAATTATTTTTAGCTTATCTAGGAAAAAAAAGTCATTTATAGTTTCTACACCCTAAATTTCATTGCAATTTGCCTTTCAATGTTTTTTTTTTACATTTCTTGCACTTTAGATTCATGTCCATTTTAGATTTATGCATTTTACTTTTTGTATTTATTTTTTATGTAAGTTTTTACTTTCTCTACGGTTTAAACTTCAATCTCATTCATTTGGAGAAACTTTTTACATTTAAAATGTTCACTTTACTACATTTAAAATTTCTAATGTTTATATTTTCAAAGACAGTGTGCATGACAGTAACTGTTAATTTCGAAGAAATATACAACCAATGAGACAACCCAACTTCCCCTCCCAAACCCACAAAGGCCTCCTTATAAAATAATTAAAAACGAGTGATAGAAAGATAATGTATTTGGACCAATTGATCAATCTTTGCAAATGTTAGTTCTTTGATCCTAGTAATTTTAACAACCATTCCAATGATTATAAATATAACGGCTAGAGCTTCTTAACGGAGTTTAGATTTATGAAGAAGAAGATTCTCAGGAAGATGATGAGAATGTTTTTGTTATGCTTAGTGAAATATTTTCAAGTATTTAGTTTTTGTTGTAGTTGATTAATAAAAGGCGAGGGACATAATTTATAGGCAAATTTATAGACAATGTGTGTTTTTCTTCATTTTTATTTTGGGGGGCTGAATGAGTTGGAATGTTGGATCTCTAGAATTGAGTTAAAGTAAACTAATGGATGATGGTGAATGATCTTTGCTTCTTTAAAATGTACACCCCCATTATCAATTTTACCTCCTCTCAAAATGAAACCAAACATGAATACACAAAATTAAATTAATGATCACTTCATGAACTTTAAACATAATTTTTATTAGAAAACATTCGCTCATAACACAACAAGGAAGGTAATTATATGACTTATATAATAGTCGTCACTTCCATCCTTATTACAACATATAAGAAAACCATCTAAACCAAACTAACTACATGGACAAACTTTTTTTGTAGTTAATATAATAGGAATCGTCCATATCATTTGGCAATGGTATCATTTTAAGTAGGGCACATCGGCTCTGGGACACTACGTCCACAAGTGTCGAGTAGAACCTTTAAGGCAAGATTAACGTCGACAATTGCCAGATTAGCCCTGATT
>Ga0315913_1008288_pt1 | contig 12355 bp, 5 predicted proteins | sample MpolsnodulesMG_FD_207736 | JGI IMG/M metagenome (GOLD analysis project Ga0315913, IMG submission 207736) | Medicago polymorpha root nodule microbial communities from Los Angeles, California, United States - small nodules | ecosystem: Host-associated > Plants > Roots > Nodule | place: USA... | reverse complement strand
TACAATATAAATGTGTAAGATATATATATATATATATATATATATATATATAAGTATAATTTTTTTAGGCATCTATACTTGTACTATTAATTAAAATCAACATTTTATAAAAATAATTATACGCATTACACAACACTAAAAAAATTATATGCATTAGCGTAACAAAAAAACAGACATACATACATAAAATATTACTCTAAACGTTAATTTTTGTGTGTGTATATTTGTGAGGTTGAAGAAAGGGAATAAAAATATTTGTTGTCATTCAATGACAACATGAATAAAAATATTTGCGAGGTTGTGATAATTGAACAATATTGAAATTAAATATATAAGTGATAAAATGATAATAAAATTTCTTCAAAAATAGATAATAAAATTAAATGGACCCTCCTTAAAAAAATTATATGGACCGGTTCAAAAAAATAAAATAAATTAAATGGAAGAAAAAAGTAAATTGAAATATAATATTAAAAATAAAAGAAAAAATATTAAAAAATAAAAGAAAAGTTTGTCGGTGTGAGTTGAAGAGAGGTGTTTGTGAAATAAATTGAGGAGAAGTAGTTTTTTGAAGTAGCATTCAACAACTTTGGGTTAAAACTCATTCCATTGAATTTTATGCATTCTAGAAAAAATACTTTTTTTCGAAAGTACTTTATTGATATTGTGTTTGTTTGGCCTAGCTTCTCCTTAAAAATATAGAGAAGCTGGAAAAAAGCCGGGCCAAACGATACCTAAATCAGATTACATACTCATAAGCTTGAAGCACTTCATGAACTTAAATCAGGAAAAATTTCTATATTACTAGAAACAATTGATATTCCTACAGCTGACCTTGTTATCAATTATGATTTTCCAATTTTTTTTTTTTTTAACAAATTTCATTAAAAAACTCGGTCCCTGCACATGAAAATCGGATTACACGGTTCTTGATTTTTAATTTCTTTTTTTGGTGTGTTTTGTTGAGGGATGTTGTGGATCTAAACATTTAGGTGATGGTGAAAAGAAAAATTCATAAACATAACAGTGATGCAAAAATTTTAGGTAGAGGCGAAGACAGTAGTAATAGCTTTGTGTAATGAATGAACGGTGATGATACAGATTTTCCCCAGGACCAGAGAGATATATATAAAAAGCCCAATCTTGTGTCAAAAATGGTGTAATTTTGAGTAAAGTTATGCAAAAACAATGATTTTGAGTCTTGCCATCTGCAAAGGCATGCATTATTTGGACTGTTTCATATATTAAATTAAATCATTTTAGGATTCTGATTTTTGTTTTGAAATTAGCAGGTATAAGGATGAAGAGAAATGGTAGGATATTAATCCGTAACCCTAAGCACGTTCACCACACCCGGATACGGCTAGCATAAAAGAAAGATAAATTAATAAAAACAAAACCTAAATAGAAATCCCTAAAACGCATCGAAGAAAGAAGAACTGATAAAGAAAACCCTAAATCATTCCAATACCAGAATACTAACTAGTCAATAACCCTAATTAGCACGTTCACCACGGATACGGCGAGCAAGTTGAATATCCTTACGCATAATGGTGATCCTCTTAGCATGAATTGCACACAAATTGGTATCCTCAAACAAACCAACCAAATAAGCTTCCACTGCTTCCTGAAGTGCGAGAATTGCATGGCTCTGGAATCTCAAATCTGTCTTGAAATCCTGAGCAATTTCACGAACAAGACGCTGAAATGGAAGTTTACGGATTAAAAGTTCGGTACTCTTCTGATACTTACGTATCTCACGAAGAGCAACTGTTCCTGGACGATAACGGTGAGGCTTCTTGATTCCACCGGTTGTTGGCACAGATTTTCGAGCAGCCTTTGTGGCGAGTTGCTTCCTTGGTGCCTTACCAAGGGTGGATCTGCGAGCAGTTTGCTTTGTACGCGCCATTGAAGTGAAAAATGAAGAAGACTAGTTTGAAGGAAGAAAGTTGATGAAGATTGTGTATGAAAGGAAGTGTTTATATAGGAGTGGAAAAAAGAGGATTAGGTCGGTTTGATTGGGATTAGAGAGATCTTGGACGTTGCTTGCTTCAACGGTTATGATTATTTTTTAATTAGAAATATTAATTGTGATCCACGTGTTTGTTTCTTATTGGTTGTTTTGTGGTGTTGAGGATTGCCAATGTGGCTGATTTGTTTTTTTAAGAGGTGATTTGTGTTTGTTTAGAGGTGGTTTGTGTTTCTTTTTGTGAGGAGACTTACCTTTTTATTTTGTGTAAATTACAATTCCCTCCTTTAAAAAGTATCTTAAATTACTTCTCCTCTTTTATGTTAAAATATACACCACTTTCTTTGAAACGTAAAATTTATACTCCCTTCTCCTATTAGATGCTTGAATTAAAACATCATCCCTTAATAATTAAATATACGCTACACTGATTATAGGTCATCGTACGTTATTTTTAGCATATTTTTCAGTTAATTTCAGTAGGCTTTACCATCAGAGCAAAGAAGTACTAGAACAATTGTCTATGATTCCGAAACATTTGTAATATTTTCTATATTTGAGTCGGTAATTCTATTCTTCCCGAAACATAGCAATTCTAGGGTGTTTTGTTTTATGTAATTCACGAAGAAATCATGCAAATCGGCAAAGCAAGAACAATCGAAGATTAGTGAATACTTTGGGAAGATCAAGAATGAAGGTTCAAGAGGCCTCAGAAAACTTTACACATGGAGAAATTTGTTCTCAAGTCCCAAGACACCTTATATGGAAGGAAACACCCAAAAGAAATGAAAAACGGAGATTTAGGGCTCGGAACACACTCACATGCGCCTAGGGCATGAACCATATGCCTAGGGCTTCAACGGTGGTGATGATTTTTTAATTAAAATATTAATTGTTATCCGCGTGCTTGTTTCTTATTGGTTGTTTTGTGGTGTTGAGGATTGCCAAAGTGACTAATTTGTATTTTTTAGAAGTGACTTGTGTTTTTTATTTAAGTGTGATTTGTGTTTCTTTTGTGAGAAGTCTTATCTTTTTATTTTTTTTTAAATACTTCCCTCTTCTTTTTCCTTTTATTTTTGGATAAATGCTTCCCTCTTCTTTTAAGCAAAACAAATTGTGAGAAATGGATGGATTAGATGAATTTGAATGATATGGATAGATTAAAACAATTCATTAATCCATTATCAATTCACTAAAAATTCTTTTAAAAAATCCAATCTAATCTATCAATTAAATATAAAATTCATCCAATTTATTCATAATTATATTTCCAGTGGATGAATATTTATTCGACCTTCCATAAAAGTATATAGCAACTCTCCCTAAGACCCTTATTTGGTATAACAAGTCCCACTTTCTCTCCATTAACAAGCACTTGATAATTAACACTCTTCATACACATACTCATTCAGTTCACACATCTATGACGAAAACCCATTCTTCTCATAATGTTTTTCACTTACACCCGCTCAACTATATCATAGGCCTTATTGATATCAATTTTCAAGGATACCTCACCCACATTTCCTTTCCTCTTGCATTTTTATGACACCTCTTCATATGATGTTTTTTGTTATACTTTGAAGTCTGTTTCTATGTCCCTGAAGACAATTTAGAGAATTTTAGAGTGAGATGATCATGGCTTTTGGGAACATATTTTGTAATGTTTTGATTTAAATCATTGTAATTTTATTTCTTCCCTTGCTAGACTTTTATTTCCTCTCTATATGCTTTGTTGTCTGCTAGCTTTTCATTTATTCAACAGGTTTAGTCTCTAAACAATTCAAAGACTACTTTATATTGTAGAATTGTGACAAACAAATTAAAGTGAAATTGATAAAAGCCTTTGTGATACTTATCTATCATAATAAAGTGAAATTGATAAAAGTCATTGTGATACTTGTCCACCATAAATTATTAGTAATAACAGTAATTGTTTCATGAAACATGCAACACTGTTTCTATAAAAGATTATGCAGCAGGAGAAAGATTCTGTATAACCTTTGATGTCTTATCAAGAGACTTTCATAATTAAGTGTTATCCACCATTTACTGCAACATAGCCTTAACAAACTATTACCAATCCATTAATGATATTTGAGGCAAAGCTTCACTGCTCCTAGAACATGCCATTCAGCCCTTGCCATAAGCCCATAATGAGTTAATTTCTACAGTTGAATCAGCTCCATGACAATGTAGGCACCAAACTTGAAAAATTCCTTTAAATAATAAAGTAACATCCTGATCAGCTCCCTTGCTGCACAATTTTACAGGTAAAAGCTGTGATATTTTTCCTTCAATCCAAAACTACTTCAAGAAGACATCTTCTATTGAGTCCTAGCCAAGTTACTTTTAACTGCTAAGACTTTACTTTTACAAAATACAAAATAGTTCAAACATTCAATCCTTGCAATTGATTTCTGGGTTCAACTGTAACAAACAACAAAGCAATCCAATATATAAAAAAGTAATGCCATTTGACAATATATATATATAAAGGGAGGAGGAGAGGACTTTCATACCCACTTCATTCCTTGCATATCATTTACAGGCCAAAAGGAAAAAGTCAATACAGCGAAGCTAGATGTGAGGATAAGAAATTACCAAAAATGTAGAGAGTGTGAGAGAGGGAGAGAAAACGATCAGCGACTCAGAGTTACCATTGGCTGGCCTATCAAACTCTATTTTTTACCATCTTACCCATTCATAGAAGTCCATCATCTTTATCCTCATTGTTCTTTATCTAATTTCCAAAGCATGTAAGATGCAGTGAAATGCTACAAAAACTTGCTACAAAACCAAGATATGCATTCTTTTTGGATTTTAATTGGTATACATTTATAATAGTCAATTGTTATCAATCATAAATGGTACTTCAAAAAAAAAAATCAATCATAAATAGTACTATTAAAACTAAAAACAATATAAAAACCATGGGAAAACATAGCACAATTGGTAGACCGACTAACTAAAACAAAACACAATCAGAATAATAGTGAATTAGTTTTCTCAAATTGGTAGACCAACTAACTAAAACAAAACACAATTGCTACTTTAGTGAATTAGTTTTCTCAAATTGGTCTAACAACGAATTTACCAATTGCTTTTGTAGACTATATGCACTTGCATGGAATGCTAGGGTTAGATAGTCTTTTGACAAAACACTGTGCCATCCATTTGTGAGCATGGTGGTGGTGAAGCTTCTCTTAGTGATTTGTTTGATTTGGATTTTAGTGGTGGCAGAGATAGTCGGAGAACACAACATCATAGCTGCTGTTAAGAAGATGAGGGTGTACGAAGTAGCTGTCGGGATGAATGAGAGGCAAATGCGAAATGAGGTTCAATGTTTTATGAGTGAGCACAAAATTCAGGGCTGAAAGAAAAATATATAAAACAATGTCGCAACTTTAAAAGTGATCATTTGATGTTCGGACAATTGATGTATCAAATGAGATGATCCACTTGTATTACTTGCAATAGCAACGATGAAACACAATAATAAACATGCAACCACATGTAGAATTCTGCTCATAGTATTTCATATACATCATAAAAAGTCGCCTTTTATAGCCTTTGTTGTTTTCCTGCTTCAATCAATTAACACTCCTCGTTGTCTAGCAAGTGTGTCACTGATAATGCTTTGTGGTGCATTGTTTGATGACACTCAAGCTTGGATGGATTTCATTTAAAGTCTTCGAAAAATAAAAATACTAATTCAGAAAGCTCATTATTATAACTAATATAACTCTTCATTTTCTTCTAGAACAAAATCTGATTGGAGAGAAAAGGAAGCAATAGTAAGATAACACTTACAAATAAACTAAAAATATAAGCAAACACTTATCTAGCAAAACTACATGAGTTAATTGATAATTATCTAGCAAATTCAATTAGTGAAATTCTTATTATGCATAGCAGCAAACATGATATTTTGAAATCATCAAACAAAGATTGCAGATTTAACTATAAAAACATAAGGAAATAATTAAACGGAATATGATTAAGTAATATAACAATAATCACATTGGCATCAAGTAAGACGTTTTCGATTACAGAGAGATCTTTCTGTCAAACAACACTTGATTCTAAAACTCTTGCTTCATCATATGGTAGTGGTTTTAATTTTTTTTAACGTAGAACAACAAACTCTAAAGATTCAAAAAGCAAGTGAATTCAATGTTCTCATAGCCTCTTTCTATAGACTTTCAAGCTCACTTTGAAACACCAAACTCAAATTATTTGCCATGATTAGAACAAAAACCAAAACAACCACCATAAGTAAGAGGAAAAAAAAGAAGTGAAATACAGAGTTAAACATCATGAACAAATAGACAAAAAAAAAATACATCATCTCATATCAGAAACTATATAAAATAGAAACTCACAGCCCTGTTTAGTTCTTCAACAATTTTTAACCAAAGCTAAAAACTTTTTCAAAAAAATAAAATAAAATAACAACCACCAGTTGTGAGGTTCTTCTCGCTCGTCTCGATGATGACATCAAGTCAACTCACTGAGTTTGCGAGGATATTAAGAAACTGCAATAAGGGATGGTCAGAGAGCAACATATGAGATCGGTGTGGAGAGGAGCAATAAGAAAGGGAGGATCAAATATAGAGATTTGTTTTAGTGGCTAAAGACCAGATTGAAATACGGTTAAGTGGTTTCTAGGCATGCACCCTTGATATTTATTGGTGTTCTCCCTTTCAGAAGACATACGGTTACTAATGCATAGAAAACACACTTCAATTTAATGTGATTGGGAAGGTCAATAGTTAGAGTAAACCAATTTCCTTTAATGAAGGCTACTTAGGAAGGAATGTTGGATTCAAATTTCAAACTTGAGCGCCAATTTTTTAGGTTTAAGGTTAGGAATTAGGGTAAGCATGTTTGCTAGGATTAGATATAAAGATAAAGATTAGGCAAAGCAAAACACCTCATGAAAGTTATGGATGCTAAATAATGAAAACCAAGAAGGTTTTGAAGACCAGACAAGATGGGGAAATTATGTCCTAAGTTCCAAGAGCATGTCAAGGAAGAAAAGCACTTAAAGAACAAAGAAAATTGGAAAAATCCGCCAGGACCACACGCCCCATACGAGACCTACACACCCCACATATTGCTACACCATAAAGGCCAATTTGCCACTTCTTATGAGCTTTGCATGTGTTGAGCGAGAAAAAGCAGCTTTTTTTTGTTTTTTCTATCGTGGACAAGGGGGAAAACGTAACACCCCGATTTTTAATATTAGTTTATTAATATTATTATTGGGTAATATTAGTATTATTGATATTATTAGTATTGGTTTGTTAGATGGTGTTAATTTAATTATTCGTATTTATTTGGAGAATAGGTAATGAGGAAGTAAGGAGGAGTTAACTAATCGAGTGAATAATGTGAGGAAAACAATTTTAGGAAGAAGATAGTGTGCCATTGTGAAGAATAATATTTATAGGATTGACAAAGTGGTTGATTTGTTTTTTGAGGTGAATTGTGTTTTTTAGAGGCGATTTGTGTTTCTTTTGTGAGCAGACTTTATCTTTTTATTTTGAGTAAATTACACTTCTTTTAATAGAATCTTAATTACGCTCCATTTTTCTCTTATGTTAAAATATATACCCTCCTTGTTTGAAAAGTAAAGTTTCTACTCCCCTTCTTTATGAGATGTTTGAATTATAACCCTCTCCCTTAATAATTAAATATGCACTACACTTTAATCTTTTTTAACATAAATAAATATTTTAGGCTTAAATATGTAAATCGTCCATGTAAGTTCGTGTGTTTTTGGTTTTCGTCCTTGTATCTTTTTTTGTTCTAAAACAAACCTTGTATGTTATAAACTTTTTACTTTTGGTCCCTGCCGTCATCATATGTTACAAAAATGCTTATGTGTCTAACGGCGACTGACGTTGCGACGTGTGACATGACAAGTGAGGCTTATTTTTCGTAAGAGACAAGGTTATTGAGACTAAATCCAAAAACGAAAATTTACAGACGGACAAAATTCAAAAACACGAATCACTTCTAAATTTCAAATTAAAAATCTTGTTTTCCTCTTTTTTCATCTTCTTTTTTCCTCTTTTTCATCATCTTCAACCTCACCTTCATTATACCCGAAAAACATACATCAAACACTCAAACTCTTTAATCAAATTCTCATTTTTCATTTCCATCAAAATCTTCTTCTCCACCCGATTCAATTTATTCCCAATTCCAAATCCAAATCATACTCAAACCCTAAAATCTCCATAACTACCCCCCAAATCGCATCCCCTCTTTTATATATATATAGTATAATGAAAACTTCATGTATCCTTGTGTTTGTTATTCTTCTATTTCCTTCTATCGATTCATCATCGCCCAAAATTAATTGTACTCATAAATCATCAAACAACAAAAACACATAACTTGAATTAAATGCGGCAAAAAGGTTCAAAATTCCACATTAAACCACACAACACCAAGAACAACAACCCATTAAACCACACACCCGATACATTTTTTCTTACGAAAAACACATAATACCACAATAAATTAGCGGCTAAAAAATCATTAGAGCAAATTTCAGAGGTATGATTTTTCAAAAGATGCTTATTTGAAACATTGCAAATATCTCCTTAATCTTTGTAGTTTTCTAAATGTTTGCCCCGTAAAATAAAACACAATCATCATCAAATAGTAAGTGTGTGAGGAGTGAGGCTCCTTTACACACCTCAACTCCATGAATGTCTCATCTCACTTCTACTTTTTTTTAGTAATGTAGATAAACTTTACACATATTGTGAAGGACATGGATCCTCTCTTGTGAGAAATCCACTGCAGACTATCCAATACTAATCCACACCGTTCACATTTTTTTAATAATTGGACCTACATATTGTAAACATAACATGAGTGGAGGAGATTCTACTGGACGGAAATCTCACAAGAGACAATCTCCTCCCTATTTTGAAAAGGAATGGAGACAATGGGTCACCCTATCTAAGACCTCTATTTGGTATGACTGGTCCCGCTTTCTCTCCATTTACACCACTTGATAATTGACCATCTCCTTACACGTACTCATTAAGTTCACCCATCTATCACGGAAACCCATTCTTCTCATAATGTTCTTCATGTGAGTGGCGGAGCCAGAAATTTTATAGAGCTTGGGCAAAAAAATTATCGCAAAACGTTACTTCCTTCCTGCGAATAATTTCACATTTCCTGTGGATATATCTTTCTTGCGGATCCTAAAATCCTAAGGTATTACCTCACCTGAGAACCTAAATCCTTGACAAAATCTGCAGGAAATGTGTTTCCTGCGGAATTTACACCAAAATCCGCAAGTAAATCCGTAAGAAAAGCTAAAAGTTCTAGTAATGGTTGGGCTTGCTACAAAGAAAGTTGGAGTTGAGCCTGGACTAGTGCCCAGGCTAGCTGGGGGTGGCTCTGCCCCTGCATACCACAAATCATATGTGTTGAATCTTAAAGACATACTCCACTGTAGAGAGAGCGTAGATTTCACTATATTGACAAACAGTTACAAGATAAAATTCAGGTCATAGAAATTCACTTCGCCTTTTCTTATACCGATGTAAGACGGAACTACAAGAAACCACAAGCCTCGTTCACCATTTTATTTTCACACACCCCCTTGATCTCTCAATCTTATTATTTCATTTTGACAAGTAGAGTGTTACATGGATTTCTAACTTCACACTGCAATGTGATTCCAAATTTGTATCCTTAGCCCTTCCTTATAGAGATATCATATGAGACTTATTTATATCTTTGATATAGGGCTGACAATGAACCGAACCAACTCGAATATAGTTCGAAATTCGACTCGGCAATTAGTTCATTGAACTTGGTTCATGAACCTAATAAGTTAAACTTAGGCTGAAAATTAAGTTCGTTAACTAAATGGACTGAACTTAAGTTATAGAATGTATATGTGTGTGTGATTTCATATATTTAAATAATTTTGTAGTTTTTGAAACTTTTTATATTTATGAAATTAATTAAATATTAAAAAAAAACCTTTAAGGCTTAAACTTTTCGATTCCTTTTCTTAAAAAGCTTTGTAGGAATTCAAACTTTATTATATTTCTTTATTACGTTTACAATTTCCAATTTCTTTTCCAATTTCTATTATGATTACTTTTCAGTTCTTTTTCATTTTCTATTGTCCACCGAAACAAAAAAACATATGTTCTCCTTTGCTGTAGAACAATGGTAACCGAAACAAAAAAACCCACCGAAACAAAAAAAACATATGTTCTCCTTTGCTGTAGAACAATGGTAACCGAAAAAAAAAAAATATGTTCTCCTTTTCATTTTCTATTGTCCGCCGAAACAAAAAAAACACATGAATTTAGCAAGTAGCAAGTAGAAAATATTATTATTTAGTCAATTACATATATACTAATATAATAGAATCATCAGGTCGTCCGCATATATTGGTTTTCCATCGCATATCCGTCTTATCCCATACGTATCTGAAAAGTATCGGATAATTATTTTTAAAAAATAAAATTTAATCTTCGGATACTCTTCTGATACGTATCAGGAAGTATCAGGCAGGTATCAGTACATGATATACAGTGGATACGGTACATCATCCATTTTAAAGTATATGGGCTTTATAGCTTAGTATGTTTATAAGCCAAAATAATTATATTGGGATGAATTCTTATCGGCGGTGTGTTGTGTCCCATCCTAGTTGTTTCATTGTTTTTTCCTTACTCTTATTGGTAATTTTGCAGGTTGTTTACAATGCAAATTAATTGTATAATCTAGTGGCTAAGAAGAAGAAAAAACAGATTTGGACTATGAACTTATATGTTTTCATTTTCTTTGCATAAAAGTCATTAACAATTTTATACAAGGTTTCTTTTCTAGGATTTCTTTATGATATTTTCAGTTTTTTGTCAGCAATATAAGTCAAAGATCTATAAATTTTGATAAAAAAAAATTAATTGACTTTTTGAATTATGTGATTTAAACATACAAACTGAACTTATCGAGTTAAACCAAACTGTTTGTGAACTTTAAACGAGCCGAACTCAAGTTGAAAAAAGTTCGTGTCGAACTCAAATCGAGTTTTAAGCTGAACCAAATCTTATTGAGTCAACTCAAGTCGAGCTCAGACGAATTCGATTTGACTCGACTCATTTCCAACCCTACTCTAAAACAAGCCTCTAACTGAAACAGAATAACATAGTTCAGTTAGAATATTTTTTGCCAACACTGTGTAGATGAATTAACAACATGTATGATATTGCTGATGTGTCTCTTATATTGCAATGTATTATATGCCATGTTATCTAGACCAGACTATGTTATGTCATGTCATGTACCCACTACCCGTTAGTCATGTATGTGTTGTGTACTCTGATTGTACTGTTATGGTATTGTATGAGACATGTATGTTGTTTATCATTCAGACATAAATTGTGTTGTAATTTAATGTATCAAATACTAGTTTTAACGCTCAGATAAATATTATATACATTTTTTTTTCGGAGTTACATGAACTCAACCCGAGTTGTTGACAAAGCTACTACATAAACTCCAAGTGTAAACACAATAACTTGTTCAGGATTTCCAAGTATAGAAACTCTGAGCAAAGTCAAAGTCCACATAACCTGTGTTTGCCTCTCCTTAATGAAACTTTATCATAAAATGTTAACAATGAGATAAAGAACCATTAAGATACCTTGAGATCCACTTCAACGATGTCTTATGACATAGTCTTCGATTTCTCCATAAATCTACTAACCAAACTCAAAACACAAGCTAACTCAGGTAAATTGCATACCACTCTATACATGACGACGTTGCAACCAATATTTGAAATTTGAATATGGAATTATTGTCATATTTTCCCTTTCTACATATGTATTAAACAACTACATCAACGAGAATATATCTTAGCATATTCTATTTCATTGTAAAAAGAAATACTTTAATTTATAATATGTTATTTTATTTTTCAATTAGGATCACTTTCACACTTTTTTTGTTCCTAAATTAGTTTCTATTCAAATATTAGATAAGTAAAACTATTAATACGGGATTTCATTTGAACAACTTTCCTACTTTAAATTGATTACAATCATAAAAATCAATATGGGGATTTGACTAGAAAACTCAATAAATAGCTTCTTGTAGGTATTGTTTTTTCATATCTTTCAAGAGAACATTTTAACTTCTTCAAAATAAAAATAAAAACAAAAAACAAAATGGCAACCGGTATTAACCGCGTGCATTTTCTGATTGCAATTTTATGCATTGCTTTTGTTTTTACTCAAGGTAACAACTTCGCTTATTCTATTCCTAACTCTTTGTATTTTTGTAGAATGGTCATTAGTGTCAATTGTATTAATAATAATGACTTCATCT
>Ga0315913_1008284_pt1 | contig 12358 bp, 4 predicted proteins | sample MpolsnodulesMG_FD_207736 | JGI IMG/M metagenome (GOLD analysis project Ga0315913, IMG submission 207736) | Medicago polymorpha root nodule microbial communities from Los Angeles, California, United States - small nodules | ecosystem: Host-associated > Plants > Roots > Nodule | place: USA... | reverse complement strand
CAGCCATATTTCATTGTTGGGAGATGTTACTCCCATTCTTAATCACAACCTTGCTTTTTATTTCTTTTCAAGATGCAAATTAAAAAAATAAGGCTATTACTTTTTTCATCCTATGTATTTATCGCGCGTTCTTTTTTTTTTTCAAAATATTTTTTGCTCGAATTTTATAATTTGAACTCATTTTTAAAACTTCAGAGAGCACCTGAGAATCAAGGAGAAAAGTGGAAAAATAAATTCTCAAAAGGTTTGTTAGCCCAGCCATATTTCATTGTTGGGAGATGTTACTCATGTCCTTCAATCACACCCTCACTATTTTTTCCTTTTCAAAATGCCAATAAAAAAAATAATGCTATTACTTATTTCACCTTATGTTTCTTACGCGTTCTATTTATTTTTCTTTCCAAAATATTTTTTGCTTGGATTATATAATTTAAACTCTTTTATAGGAATTTCGGATCATATAATCGAAAACTAATTTTGCCCAAATTATCAATCAAATGACATATATCATTAGCATGACATAATTGAATATGACAAAAAATAAAATAATTGTAAAAGAGACAAACATGATAAAAATTCTCATTTAATTGATCAATACTTTCATAGTACATTTACGTTAACATAATTCTTATTATAAGAAATTATTAGACATCTAAAGTTAAATCTCTAGTAGAAGAAGATGGAGAGAGAAAGAGGCGAGGGTAAAGTTTGTTTCCTCTCGAATCCTAGAAAGGGAGAGTAGGAGAAGTAAAGTTAAATCTAGTGGAAGAAGGAGACTATGATGAACAATCTTACATCCAGACAGAAGGTGCAAATTTACAAAGTGAGACATTGCCCTTTGACCATTCCTACTATCCCTAGGTAAAAATAAAATAAATCTTTGTATGAAAGATAAAGGTGGAACATTGACATCATAAACACTAATATAAAATAGTAGGAGAGAATGTGAGATTGAATGAGAATTTTTGAAAGATGGGTGAATATTTATAGGGGAATATGTGAAGATGGGTTCATAGAGTGTACAATCAATCAATGCATGGTAAAAAAATGGGGTAACGTCTTGTTGATCAGTCAAGTGTTGCTAACCAACCCAAAAATCACATGTTCAATGAATCAATCTTATTGAGCAAGCCACCGTTTCAATTACAATAAGATTTATGAGTTTTAATATATTTCAGATTGTATAATAAAAAAAATAAGGTAAAAAAGGAGTTTAAATTATATAATCCGAGCAAAAATGTATTTTGAAGAAAAAAATAAATCGCGTGAGAAACGCCGTGAAAAAAAAAGTAACAGCCAAAAAATATTCATTCTCCATTTTTGCACCTGCCACACCCTCTTTGTATGTGATGCGTATGATACGTAGTTTATTTTAAGGTAAAAAAGTTCTTCAAAAATATGTAAATAAATTATTCACCTTAAAATGTTTTTGGTACATACTCCTCCGGTCCTATATATAAGAAAAGATTTTTTTGTATACATTTAATAATTAATGTTTCAAGGTACCTAAAAAAAAATCTATTCTTATAACCATTCCAAACACAAAGAGCGGGTATTTTGGTTCGGGAAAAATAAGGTAGGGAGTCCTCGGATAAGCTCAATTAATAATCAAATTGAGTGTTGTATATGGGAAAAATGTGATTGGAAAAGAATATCGCACCAAGATTAGTCATCACACATTTTTACCCAAATACTACAAACAAATACCAGCATGTACTAATAATACTGAACGAGGGTACTCCCTTCGGTCCTATATATGAAAAGATTCTTTTTTTTGGTACATTTAATAATTAATGTCTTCATTGTACTCCCTTTGATATTGATATAATGTGAGCATTCATTGCATTGAACATACAAACTGAGAGCACTTTTTATATTGCTAATGTAAAAAAGAACAAACAAAAACTAAGATAGACATGCGGAGGGTAAAAAGCTTTGAAGATTAGTAAGATACTCTAAGGTTCAAAACTCCTAGCATAGAGGTAACTTAGGCCTTCTCCCATTTAAGAGGCTTCACCACTTCCCATGTGAAATCAGAATCTTCCCTACCAAAATGTCCATAAGCAGCAGTCTTCAAGAACCTGCCATTGCCACCCCTCAAGAGATCAAGGTTGATAGAGATCATGCCGGGCCTGAAATCAAAGTTCTGCTTCACAATATTGAGGATTTCCTTATCAGGGATCTTCCCTGTACCATATGTGTCAACAAACACAGACAGAGGTTCAGGCACACCAATAGCATAGGAGACTTGCACAATGCACCTCCTTGCAAGTCCACTAGCTACAATGCTCTTAGCAGCTTGCCTCACAATGTAAGCTCCACTCCTGTCAACCTTAGTTGGGTCTTTTCCTGAGAAGGCACCACCACCGTGTGCACCCCAACCACCATAAGTGTCGATGATGATCTTCCTGCCAGTGAGACCAGCATCACCGTGAGGACCTCCGATGACAAAACGGCCAGAAGGGTTCAAGTGAAAAATGGTCTTGGAATCAAGATACTTCTCAGGAATCACAGGCTTGATAACATGCTCTTTGAGATCAGCAGCAATTTCATCATTGGTAACAGTCTCATCATGTTGAGTAGAGATAAGCACAGTGTGCACACGAACAGGAACCATGGCACCATTGTCATTGTAATACTCAACAGTGACTTGAGTCTTACCATCTGGTCTCAACCATGGGCATGTACCATTCTTGCGAACCTCGGTGAGACGAGCACCAAGTTTGGTTGCAAGAACATGGCTCAAAGGCATCAACTCAGGAGTCTCATCGGTGGCATAGCCAAACATGTGACCTTGATCACCAGCACCAATCTCTTCAGGTCTTTTTGTAAGATGACCATGTACACCCTGAGCAATATCAGGACTCTGCTGCTCAATGTTGACAAGAACCTTACAGTTGTCAGCATCAAGACCTACATCATCTGAAACAAACCCAATCTTTCTGCAGGTATCACGCACAATTTTCTCATAGTCAACCTTAGCCTTGGTTGTGATCTCACCGAAGACCATAACCAAGTTAGTCTTGGTGCAAGTTTCACATGCAACCTTGCTGTCTACGTCCTGTTCAAGGCAAGCATCTAGCACAGCATCAGAGATTTGGTCACAAAGCTTGTCAGGGTGTCCCTCATTCACTGACTCAGAGGTAAATAGGAAGGTCTCTGCTGCCATCGTTAGTAGCTGCATAATATACCAACACAAAATGTCAAAAAAAAACAAAATCACATAAAAGATCCCATTTTTGCAATCAAGTAATAAATATAATAACTCCAAAATTTTCTAACGGCCAGCCTCCGTAATTAGCTACTGGTGGCTCGCCGAGATTTCAGTGAATTCACTGTGATACCAAACATGCACATACAAAGTTTTTGCAAAATCACATTGGTTCACCGTGATTCTACGATACTCACGACGAAAGCAAACATGTACCAACAAAAATAGAGCAATTAATGAAATATAAAAACATATTAGCATGTAAATACTACCAGATCTGAAACTCTAAATCTAATTACACATGATGACATAGACTAATGAGATACGGTGCATTTCGAATTAGGTTAACACAACAGAACAAAACAAAATAAAAAATGACAGAAATGCTTGAATAGCGATAACCGAAATGTATACTGGAACAAGAAAACAAAGGAAAAACCAGGAATGAAGAAAAAGTGAGAGTACCTTGTTGAAGAAGAACAGAGAAAAAGTGAAGGTGTGCGAGTGTAAACGTGAGAAATGAGTCTCGAATTTATAGGTAAAATTCAACAACAGTAAAAAAAAGTTGGTAGTGAAAGACGCGTGAACGTGGTGGGAATCTTGGTTAGGTTCATTCGTTATCATGTGCGTTGAGTCAGCGAAATGGACGGCTCTGATTATGACTTAATCAATCTCAACCGTCGGTACATTTGGAAATAAGTTGGTGAATTCAAGTCTAGTAAAGGTAGATTCCACGCTCACTTTTTCAGCTAGTTTTTTTTTTTTTTATTAATTTAATTTAATTTAAGGAAAATACAAATCTCTTTTTTTGTTTTTGACAAAATACAAAACTCTTTTTACATAATTCATGCATGTAAAGAAGAATATCAATAATTTCTGTCAAACTTGTTTACTTTGCACGCTTTTTTTTAAATAAATACTATATCAATTATACCATATAATTGATCAAAGCAAATCATACCAAATAATATTTTCTTTAATAAAATTTTGTTACATAAGGATTCAACATTTTTTTACTAATTATTTAACAAAACTTATCATTACGGTAACATCCCAGACGACTTTAAGCATTGTCGATTGACCCTACAAATCAACACGAATTTTTTCAGCGTGTTTTATCCTCACTCGCACGCTTACCGGGAAACTCTCCGGTAGGTCACCCATCCAAAGACTACTCCAAGTCAAACACACTTAACTGTGGAGTTCTTATGGAATGAGTTACCAAAAAGAAGATGCATCTTATTGATATAGGTAGTACCAAACAATTTTCTTTCAACCATGTAGTCTCATACCTACAGAGCCTCATGATCCCTCTCATTCCGATGTGATTCGGTTCCTCTAGAAGTTGTCGGGAGCCGCTCATTGTCGTGCCTTGTGCACGGCGACCACTCCCCTCCCTCGTCAGGCGTGAGTGTTACAATTACTCAATTTAAAAATAAAAATACTAACATGTTTTAATTTTTTTTAAAATAATTTATATGCATATGGAAATTTAGACGGAAAACAATGGGAAAAAATGAAGTTAAAGATTATATTTTCACAGCAACATAAAGTTATAGAATTGGTTTTGAGATTTTTTGGTAAAACTTTGAGAATATCTTTAATTTGTGGATGTTGCTAGCTTATCTACCAAATCGGTTTTTTGAGCTTCATAAAAAAGATGAGAAGAAAAATAAAATATTGTATCATGCTTGTATCCCTCTTTAGCATAAGAAAATAAAAAATAATTAGAGTGGAGGTAAGAGAAATTGAGAAGGTAATTAGGAGGAAAGGAATAATTAAGAGAGATGTTTTAAACGATGCAACTAAGTTTTGTGGGACATCATCTAAATCCAGTTCTGTGTACTAAAAAGTTGGTGGTGACTTGTGACCGAACCAAATCTCAAGCTTAGGCATATTTTGGCACTTCAACAAAATATTTTCTCTTTGTAAGAGAAAAAATATATTGTTGGTGAATTGAGTGATTGTCTTCACTTCAACAATATTACATACTGCCTTCATTCCTTGATTGATTGTTTATTTGTTTTTTTAGGGGATTGTCTATTTGTCTTGTAGCAAAACAAATCGAGACTTAATTAATTGATTTAAAAACTTTTAATCATGGGTTTTGACTTTGATCAGAATCATACATTTGTTAATAACTTTTTATAAAGGTGGTGTTAATTTGTGTCATAAAAATGTTTCTCAATGAGTTTAATAAAATGATGAACATTCCTAATTTTATTCTCTTCATTGAAGGAATCACGATGTGGTATAGCAAAAACAAATGGTTGAAGTAGTTTAAATAAAATATTGTATTATCAAACTAAAAGTCGGTTTATTTATTTCAAATTAAAAGTTGTAAATAAAAAAATCATTAAAAGTGTGAGTTTTATATAAGTTGCTTAATTTTTCTTTCATTGGGATAAAATATGTTTCAGTTGAATAAGTGTGATGTGACATTGAGGGTAGTCTCTAAATAGTGGTTATGAAATCAAATTTAAATTAGCTTTTAAGAAAAACTTAATCTCCTTGCAATTTTTTTTATTGAAGATGCTTTAAGGACATAAGTAAAGAATCAAAAAGTAAAATTATTCTCATAAATTTTGTACATTCAATTTAATAAAAATTTAAAATTAAATTAAATACGCAAATTTCAATAAAATAATTTTATATTTAATTTATTAACTTATGTCTTAAGGGTGTAAATTATCTTTATTTTTTTTAAGGATAAGGGCGCAAATTATCATCGCCCTTTTATAATATTGTTGGTTAAATTCACACTAATTTTTCTCAAGTCTTTTTGAACAAAAAGAATTGTCAATTGGCTTCCATCCATCTAGAGAGAGTGTAAGACAAAGATGGAAGGAGAGAATCCAAACATTACATACTTACGTACAATTATTAAATGTAAATTGTAATAAAAGATTAGTGAACATGTGTAATTGGCATCTTCATTAATCATTACTATACTGACAAATTTGTGAGTGTAAACTAGATATATCTTACATGTAATTATAGAGACTAATTTCTTAAGTCGTTTAGGATTATAACAAACTAAAAATATCTTTTTCAAGGAGTTTTAACGATACTACTTATACCTATATTCAAACTCAAAATATTTACCGAACTCAAAGAGACTTGAAGTGTCTTATTAATGTCCTCTTAGATGTAAGTAGATGATTATCAAGACTTATTTTTTTCACTCTAATTTGGGTTTAAAATGACTATATATATTCATGTTAAATTTTGTTTTAATAGACTTCAAAAAAGAATACTAGTTGTGTGTTTGGATTGAGTTGGGACTTGGGAGGAGGCCAGACTTCCGAGTCCACATCAATTATTTATTTCTTATCAGTGTGATATTGGACGTGTTGAAAACTTGAAATGCATGCCTAAGTTAGACCAAACGCATAATAAGGTCATCCTGTATTTCAATTTTGTGAACCATACCAAACACTCGAGGTAAGTAAGAAGTTTTGGAAAGCTTGTAGAATTTTAAATTCACATCAAATTTGACTATTTGCTTATTTTGCAGTGCATAAGATGGGTAGGTGGGTTGTGGTGCAACATCTTCCTCAAACTCAAACCAACAACACCCAGTGAAAATGACAAATACTACATTATTTTTTGGTTAGATGTTTGTAAAAAACTCTGTTATGGTTTTGTCAACTAATTAGAATGACGTGTGTACTTTGTTTCGTTTTGTTACAACAATCAGATAAGATGCCACTCGATGCCTCCGTTGCCCTTTTCACTTTACAAAAACATACTTCTAATTTTTTTATTTGATTATTAGGAAATTGAGTACTCGTCGTCGCTCCTAAGGTCGGTTTAGTTTTTTTTGTCAAACAAATAATATATTGTGACATTTAATTTATAAAAAAGAGATTAAGATGTTGTTCATGAAAGATAAATATTGAAAAAGTCATAAAACCTAATCTTGGATTAGATTATATATCATCTCTCATGAGAGTCTTTAGTCGTTTTTGTTATTGGAAGAATTCTCAAAAAAATTATTCTGTCTTTTTTTAATTTTATTAATTGAATTTAAATTTTAAATCCCCTTATTTTTATCAAAAATTCTTTTTGCTTTATGTCCTCTTTTTCACTTTCAGTAGTTTAGCAATTTGTAATTTTTTTTAAATAAAAAATAATTTTTAACTGTATTATCTGTTATTAAATTTCTCATATATTTTATTATTTTTTCGTTATTCTTTGTAAATCAAGTAAACAAAAAAATATAAAACTAAGTTCTCTTCTATTATGTGTCATTATTTAATACATTTGTTTCTCGCTTTACATGCATTATTTTCTCTCAGCTTTTTCTTAATAAGATAAAAAGTTATTATTTCTCTCTCAAATATAATATATAATATAAAATATTTAGCAATAATTTAAATTTTACATTATTCTTTAAACAAATATGTAGTTGATGTGAAATTTGGATCTTACTAATGAGTGTCTTCACTCGTTCAAAATCATAGATTTAAAAGTTTGCTTCATTTATCTGTTTAGACATTTGTTCGATTTATCTGTTGATTGTAATATTTTTGTATCTAAGATGAGGAGGCTAGGGGGTAGATGAACCAGGGTGGAGGTGGACGAGGAGACTTTTTGATTGGGAGGAGGAGCGAGGGGGAGAGTGTATTTTCTACCAAGATAGCTTTGTTTTGCAGGATAGTGTATTAGATACATGGATTTAAAAGTACGACCCTACATAAGGATATTCAGTAAAAGGAATTTATCACTTGTTAACACAAAATGATCGGCACATCCATGCCCCCTTCACATATATTATCCGAAACAAAGCAATGTCTCTGAAAGTTTCATTAGTTGCGTGGAAGCTGTTGAATAAGATGATTCCAACCAAAGAATGTTGAAAAGAGGAATCTCTAAATCACCTTTTTTTTTATTTGTGCTTTTTTCGGAAGCATTTGACATTGTATTTTGCAATGGTTGGGAATTGGTAATGTTCTCCCAAATGACGTGGGGCTGCACGTGTTGCAATTTGGTGGTTCTCATTTGTTTAGGAATGACATCCATCATTGTTTTCAAGTGATTTGGATTACTTGTATCTGGATCATTTAGAAGGAGCGTAATTCTTGGATTTTTTTCAACAAAGTCATGTCTAATTAGGATCATTTACAACGTATCAAAGCTATTTTTCATTATGGCTGAAAGCTCTCAAGCCTGATTTTTTATTCGATTTTAATAAGAGAAATGCTAACTTATACCGTACACATATCAAGATACCCAAAATAGAAGTTATGTATTGAAAATTGTGTCTATTTATTTCACAAGAAGTGTTTTTTGACACATTTTCACAAGAAGTTAAGAATTAATATTTCTTAATAAATATTTGCCATTAATGAAATTCTTAACATGTGCCTAAGGGCACAAGTTCTCATGACCCTTTTAATAATTGGTGGTCTAACCCTTGTGTTTGTATTGAACTAGATCGTGAACCCGTGCTTTGCACTAGACAACGATGATCACAACATGTATATATGAAAAATGCATGGTTAATTGACATAAAAAAACAATAAAATATGGTAGTCAAAAAGAGATCGCACTTGAAGCGTCATTACAATAGATAATAAATAGCAACAACAAAGTGTGTGCTTTGGAATGATCAAGTGCAGGCTCATAAGTTTGCATGTCCAACACGGCTCATAGACTTCTTGTACTCATTAGTACCATACACGGGTCTTACCGACTAAAACAGACACAAATAAGTTATAACGAATAAGTTGTACCGTAAATCAAAATTGTAATTTAATAAGTCATATGATAAAATGTATAAGGCCAAATACATTGTTTGGTCTTTAAGTTTTACAAAAATACCAACTTAGTCCTTTAAGTTTTTTAAATTTTCAATAGATCCTTATTATTATTATTAACCTTTTAAGGACCTATTTCAAACTTAAAAACTTACAAAATTTTAAATAGGTGCATTGAATTAACAACTTAAAAGATCTATTTAAAACTTATAAAAAAAAAAACTTAAAGGACCTATTGCAAACTTAAAAAAAAAAACTTAAAAGACTTAGTTGAAAATTAACGAACTTAAAGGACTACCTCAATATTTTGGTCAAACTTAAAGGAGCAACAGGTAAACCATAAGATTGGGAATGGAAGGTTTGATACCAAAATCAAAACAGACACACAGAATCACTAAAATCAATCACAAATATCAAAATCACAGCACATACTGAGATGATTAGCACATAGCTTGAGGGTTTTCGATTGCCTCATAAGAAGCTTCACTTTACCAGTAACCTTATGCTTCAAGAACGTCACTATACCAGCACCTATCTCCTTCCACCGATTTCCATCTTAATCGAAACGTTACAGCTTCGATTTCCTGCGATCAATGAAAAGCGATAAAAAATGTAAAATAAAACCCTAAAATCAAAGGTGAAATAGGAAAAGTAAAAAACAGAAATTAAAGTAACCTTTGATTAGCATTACATCAGCTACTCTAATAATTTGAAATCTTCATGTAATGAAAGAGCCATATGAGAAAACTGTGAAATCCAACAATGAAGCTATTAGAAGCCATTGAAATAGAAAAGTGAAAGATGGATTCAGAGAGAGACCAGTGATGACCTGCGATGGAATAGAGCATTGAGCATGTTTGAGATTCAGCAAGGGAGGTGGTGAGGAGGAAGATGGTGATGGTGGGTTACGGTGGCCGGAAATGGTGATGCGAGTAGAGGGATGGAGGGAGGGAGAGATAGAGTTTGGGTTTGTGAAGGGAAAATCGAAAATGGATTTAGAAAAGAGGAAGAAGAAGATCCAGAGAGAAAGAGAGAGAACTGGTCGATTCTGAGAAAAGAAGGAGAAAGAAGAAGTTCTGTTTTGGGAGAATGATCACGTGGAGCTTGCAAACCCTCATTGGCTAGGCTAATTGCATGGTGGAGTATCATACTTGTGTTTGTTTCTAATTAGCAGTTGTTTGGTGGCATTGGAGTATCACATCACATGGCCTTGCATTTTGGCTCCAAAGAAGGGGAAATTTCATTTCATTTCAGTAAATAAAGCCAAATTAATCTAGGGTTTTGTTAGGGTTGGCATGCATATTTTCCTTTCATTTCTATTATTAAGATATTCCACCTTGTGATGTTGCTTATGTCTTTGATTCCACTTTTATTTTAAACTCTTTTTCAATTCTATTTTAGACACATCTTGTGCTTGGCTAAGGTTTCTTTATAACATGTAATTGTCGGCTTCTTAAGAAAAAAAATCAAATGAGGGAGAAGATGACCTAGAGACTCATTAATAAAACCGCATTTAATCATTACATTATTTTTCACCAAAAAAAAAAATTACATAATTTTTTAACGAAATTGTTATATAATTTTTTATTGTAAAATATAGTATGAAAGAATGTTTATTGACCGTAAAATGATATAAAAAAAAAGAGCAAAAGCTCTTCAAAAAATTTGAGCACAAGAGAAAATTATGAACTCTTTTCTTTCTGTTTTTTTTTTTTACAAGAACTCATTTCTCTCTCGTAAAATTATACTATTATTATATAATTAAATTCCTTTTTTAAGGGATAATTAAATTCTTTTAATTGGTTTTTGAATCTGGTCATCTAAAAAAAATAAAAAAAATCCCCCACTTTCAACAATTATTAACTTTTTCCAACATATTTTGAAATATATCCTTATTTATTAATTTTTTTAGGTCTGCAGCAACTTAACCTAATAATTTCCCTCTAAAATGTTGCATTAGGTTAGCAACAATTTAACCTAACAAATTCTTATTTACTAATCTTTGTTAACAATGCAAATTACACTCCTAAACCCTAAACCTATTCCTTTTGGGCGCCAATATTGTATTCATCTATCCATAATTACTCTCCAACTAATTACACGATTTACAACACCAAATTCAATTATTTTTTTCCCACCAAAACTATACTACTTATGTAATCTTTGACTTTCTATATTCTAACTACCTAATAAATATAGTGTGTATTTTCCCATGCACTCAGAATTTATTCATGGCCTTGCTATACATCTCTGCATATATATATATATATATATATATATATACACACGACATCCTTATAGCTCATGATTCAAGTAGTATTCTCACACCTCTTCCAACCAGTGCGAAATGGCAGCAAGCTTTGTCGTCTAACCATTGTTTGACTGGCACATATCCTGCATCACTATGCATTTTTCATTTTGTTCTTATTTGCTATAAAGAAACTGATGTTGATGTTTGTTTTTTAATTAGCTCCTTTGGATCCCAATCCCGTGTCTAATGTAGTCAAGATATTGAATGATCTGTGTGTTAAGTATCGAACCTATGTTGTGGAGTTTAATGTTGAACACGTAAGTCTTGCGTTGTTGTTTCGTTACATCAATTTTTCGTTTATTGTTATTAAAATTTATGCTGAAAACGCTCAATTATTTGTATGCCAGGGCGCTGTCATGCTTCCACTGATGTTTGCTCATGATTTCGGGGATCAAATTGACCGATATGCTATGTTGGCGGATCCTAACTACAATAAGTTTGAGGTTCTGGTTGAGAGGCACAATGGTGGAATCTAACTACAATATTTGGACGTGTTGCTTATATTTGTTCTACAAAGTATGTCAGTTTTGACATTCATTCCCAAACTCATTTGATGGACTGTTTTACAAATAAGTTGCTGATTGAATTATATTACTTCGAACTTAGCCAATGGAATATATATAAGTTGCTATATTAATTCTTAAAAAAATAATTCGTTATTTTTAATGGGAACCAGCTTAAATTTTTATCATACCTTTGTGAAGTAAATATCATCTTACATCCCTCTACCATTTATTGTTGGAAAGGCCAACTAAAATAATATGCTCCTTCAAAATTGTTTAATTTTCGTAAACCTGTGAAGTGTTAAATGTATATCCATTATTAATTATACATCATGTATATTCTTATACCCCACATGTCATTTCAGTTTCAATGTATACATCAACCTCTTTATATAAGTTAAATAAACCATAACCAATCTTTATATACTAGGCATCAATATCTTTATTATTGTGTGTATATTATTTGAGTTAAGCCACAACTAACAAAGTAATGGAAGCTGCTTTTACCATTACTTTTGTTTGCAATACGTTTAAGTTTTATAGTTACAATCAAGATTAATAGTATATTATA